>Ga0209137_1000298_pt1 | contig 54747 bp, 54 predicted proteins | sample SaaInl5LU_22_DNA_FD_184642 | JGI IMG/M metagenome (GOLD analysis project Ga0209137, IMG submission 184642) | Marine microbial communities from expanding oxygen minimum zones in the Saanich Inlet - ESP_105LU_22_DNA (SPAdes) (version 2) | ecosystem: Environmental > Aquatic > Marine > Intertidal... | reverse complement strand
ACCCTATTTCGATTATGTAGAGATTCTCGGCTTGGGATAATGAAAGCATATCCTGAGAGGCAATCTTTGGATTCAATGAACTCTCCAAGAATCACAAAAAAGAAATCGCCCGTCCTTTTGAGTAAAGATCGCGCAACCAGTTCTCTCACCTTACCGGCCAGCCACCCACCAAAAGGCAACGGTAAAGCAATGTCCAAAAGCGAACGTTCTTGAATTACGCATAATCTATTTTTAGGCGTTCCGCATCGCCGAAATCTTTTCGGATAGTCTGTATCGCCAAACGCAATGAACGAAAGATTTCCCGTGACCGTAGGAATCCAGCCTTTAAAAAGCAACTATACCTTCACCCCAATAACTTCATCAGTAGCTTCTTCACTTAATTTACCTTGGGAGATAAGTCTCCGTGTTCGGAGGTCGAGAGCGAGACCATGGTTGGTCCGTGGCTCATCGCGGCCGTTATAAAGGGCTAGTTCACCCCTAAGTGCCGATCGGATGCCACCAGATGCAAGGCGGCGGTTCTCTTCGTGGGCTGAGGCGCCAGTTGTCGCCGCAGTGTACGCCACAATGAACAGCCCGATGCCCCAGATAATAAACACTGCTGCCGCTACAAGAAGCAGATTTTCTACCAAGTTTTCCACATAGCACCTAGAATCAAAAAGGCCAGAGAGCAACTCTGGCTTTAGTGAGAAGCTAGCAGCCTCTTCCCGATTGTCAAGTCCGACTGACATTCATGCTTAGGAACGCACACCCACCGCACCCCACGGCCGCCCCACATCCATGCTCTGGTGCAACACCCGCACCACCGTCACCGCCGCTGCATCCTCGCGGAAAAACACCACATGGCTGCCCACCAAGGCCCGCCGCAACAACCGTAGGCCGCGCTTCCATCCCACCAAGGTGGGCAAAATGCCCACCCGACATCGCATCCCGTAGGCCGGGCTTCAGCCCGGCAAACCCGCCCTTACTCCTCCACCTTGCCCCGCCCCGCCTTTACCTCGGCGCGCACCTTCTTTTCCTTGATGCGACGCTCGACCGACCCCTTGGTGGGCCGGGTCGGTCGCCGTGGTTTCGGCACCACCAGTGCCGCGCGGATGAGTTCGACCAACCGCTCCCGCGCGATCTCGCGGTTTTGGGCTTGGCTACGTGTCTCCTCCATTTGGATGACCAGCGCGCCCTCCTTGGTCCAGCGGCGGCCCGCCAGCCGTTCCAGCCGCCGCTTCACCGGGTCGGGCAGGTTCGGCGAGCGCGCGGCCTCAAACCGGAGTTCCACCGCTGTTGAGACCTTGTTCACATTCTGACCGCCGGGGCCGGAGGCGCGGACAAACTGCTCCGTCAGCTCCCAATCGGCGATGGTGATGCGGTCATTGATCGTCAGGGGCATGGGGGCCACGCATATGTACGGGGTGTGTACGCCCTGTGTACGCCCTGTGACCGGCCGCGCCCAACGAAAAAGGGCCGTCTTGCGACGACCCTTTCGAGAAATCAGGAGGTGGATATCGGTTAGGAAATCCCACCTGGGAGGGGCGAAAACCCCCAAGGGCTGCCTTAGAGGCGCACCTCCCAAGCTGTCCCGTTATCATTCTCCAATGCTTCTCTGACCACTGGATCACCTCCTTTCAATTGGTTGCCGTTATCCACAGCCTGCCACAGATTTTGCGGTTGTCAAAACTTTTTATACCACCTGTGCCATGATTTTGCGGGTGACGATCCGGAAGGGGATCAGCGCCAAAAGTGCGATGCCCATCTTCACCCCCCAATCGGCCACAGCCAGCGACACCCAAAGCGGCGCCAAGGGCCCCGCGCCCAAGATCGGCAAGACCTCGCCCGCCCAAGACACATCATTGCCCGGCTCGAGAAAGTTCAACGCGCCCGAGAAGGCGATGGTAAAAAACAGCGCCGTATCAACAGAAGAGCCAATAATGCTCGACAAAACAGGCGCTTGCCACCAGCCGCCATTGCGCAGCCGATCAAAAATCGCCACATCCAGCAGCTGCGCGGTCAAGAACGCGATCCCCGATCCCACGGCGATCCGCAAGGTCACGAGCGGCCCGAATTCGCCCATGATCTGCGTGCCGATCAGCGAACAGCCGACACCGACCAAAAAGCCCGCGAAAACAACGCGCCGCGCGGCTTGCACGCCGTAAACGCGGTTCATGATATCGGTGATCAGAAAGGCGAGCGGATAGGTAAACGCCCCCCATGTCAGCCAGTTCCCGAACAGGAACTGCACAAGGATATTCGAGGCCACAACAACAGCGGCCATCGCCAGTATACCCGGCAAGTACTTTGAATTCATGATATATTCCGTTTTGACAAGGTAGTCGGAGACTTGGCCCGCGACCATCGCGGACGGCGCCTGTTATACCTCATCGCCCGTTCAGGCAAGCACCTCGGCCAAGGCGCGCGCGACACGCGGGATGGTCTCAGGCGTCAACCCCGCGACATTCATCCGCCCATCGCCCACAAGGTAGATGCCATGGTCCTCGCGCAAGCGGTCCACCTGCGCTGGCATGGCCCCAATCAGCGAGAACATCCCCCGATGCGCGGCCAGAAAGCCGAAGCGGTCCGATCCCGTCGCCGCCCGCAGCGCCACCGCCAGCGCGCGGCGATTACCCTCCATCGCGCGGCGCATCGCCTCCAACTCGCCCCGCCACAGCGCGCCAAGTGCCTCATCCCCAAGGATTTCCTGCACGACGCGTGCGCCGTGATCAGGGGGGAAGGCAAAGTTCTGCCGGTTCATGCCGGCCAGAACCCCCTCGGCCGCCGCTTTGGCCTCGGTCACGATCAAGACCGTGCCGACGCGTTCGCGGTACAGCCCGAAATTCTTGGAACAACTGGCCGCGATCAGCACCTCGGGCAGGGCGGTCGCCAATAGCCGCACACCGGCTGCATCCGCCTCCAACCCTGCGCCAAAGCCCTGATAGGCCATGTCGACAAAGGGGATCGCGCCCGTGCGCGCACAAAGCGCCGCGATCTCTTGCCAATCATCGGGTAACAGATCGGCCCCGGTCGGGTTGTGGCAACAGCCATGCAGCAAGATCAGATCGCCGCGCCCGGCACCTGCCAGATCGGCCATCATGCCCGCCCGGTCAATGCCACCCGTCGCCGCATCATAATAGCGATAGCTCTGCCGCTTTTGCCCCAGATGGTCGATGATCGCGGGATGGTTCGGCCATGTCGGATCGCTGATCCAGACCGTGGCTTGGGAGTTCAGCCGATGCACGGTTTCCAGCACCTGCCGCACCGCGCCCGTGCCGCCCGGTGTGCCCGCTCCTGCCACCCGGTCGGCTGGAACACTTTCGCCAAGGATCAGCCGACGCATGGCATCGAGAAACCCAAGGTCGCCGCGCAGCCCGACATAGGTCTTGCTCTCCTGCGCCGCCCAGATCCTGTGTTCGGCCTTTTTGACGGCTTCCATCACCGGTGTGGTGCCCGCGGGCGAGCGATAGACGCCCACGCCCAAATCCACCTTGTCCGTGCGCGCATCGGCCGCGAACATGCCCATCAGGCGGATGATCTTGTCGGGTTCAGGGGGGGTGACGGTTTCAAACATGACCAACCTCGCAGGCAAAGCGCGTCAGGAAAAGCGCGTCGGATCGCGGTCTTGCACCAAGACACGCCGCCGGTCTTCATAACTCACAGGCGCAAAGCCCAACCGCTGGTACAGTGCCAGCGCGCGGGGGTGATCCAGCGTGCAGGTGTTGACCGTCATCCGCTCGACCCCCTCCCGCGCCCATCCGGTCAGGATCGCGATCTCCAAAAGTGTCTTGCCCCAGCCCATGCCAACGGCCTGCGGCACCAGCCCGAAATAAGCCAGATCACAGACCCCGGCCTCGCGCCAATCCAGCATGAAAAAGCCCTGTGGCCAGCCATTTCCCATCGCGGTCCAGATCACCACATCGGGATCGCGGACAAAGGCTTGCAAGGCTTTCGGGTCATCTTCGGCCTGAACGAAACGATCCTGCCATTCATAGTCGCGGCCAACAGCATCGTAGAGTGACAGGAAGTACCACACCGGCGGGTCGATCGCGCGCTCAAGCCGGATATGGGCGGGCAGGCGCGGCATTGCCCAGTCGGGCCGCGCTGTCATCTCCAGATAGGTCACGCGAAAGGCGACCTTGGTCCCGGCGGGGATCAAGCTCATCCCTTGGCGACCTGCAATTGCTCGAACTGGCCCCATTCGGTCCACGACCCGTCATAAAGCGCGACATCGGCATTGCCGAGCCGTGTCAGCGCGAGCATCACGATCGCCGCTGTCACGCCAGAGCCACAGGTGGTGATGGTGCGGCGGTTCACATCCACCTCTGCGGCGGCGAAAATCGCGCGCATCTCATCGAGGCTTTTCATCGTCCCGTCGGCATTCAGCAGGCTTGCGTAATGCACATTCTTCGATCCGGGGATATGCCCTGCCCGCAGGCCTGCGCGCGGCTCGGGCGCGTCACCGCGAAATCTTGCGGCGGCGCGGGCGTCCACGATCTGCCAATCCCCCAGTTTCGCGGCGGCGGCCACTTGGGTCACATCCTTCACCAAATGCGCTTGGCGCTGCACGGTCATGTGGCGGTCGCGGATGATGGGCTCCATATCCTCGACCGGGTGACCTTCGGCCTTCCATTTCGGAAAGCCGCCATCGAGCACGGCGATATCGGTCTTGCCCATCAGGCGGAAATTCCACCACACACGCGCCGCCGAAAACAGACCAGCGCCGTCATAGACAACCACCTGATGGCCGTCGCCCACACCCAAGGCGCGCATCCGGCTCATGAATTTCTCGGGCGGGGCCGCCATATGCGGCAGCGCGCTGCGCGCATCGGCAATCTCGTTGATGTCGAAGTAGCGCGCACCCGGAATATGGGCGGCTGCATATTCCGCGCGCCCATCGCGCCCTGCATCGGGCAAATAATAGGAGGCGTCGAGGATCCTGAGATCGGGATCATCCAGATGCGCTGCAAGCCATGCGGTCGAAACCAGCGTCTTGGGGTCGTCTATCGCCATCGCGGGGCCTCCGGGGCATTGGCCGTCGTTCCGGGCACCAGCCCTACGTCGCCGCCGCCTGCAAGGCAAGCACCCCCGCGCCGACCGATGCGCTTCTTCGTTTCATAAATATCCCCGCCGGAGGCCGCGACCGCCAGCAAAAGGCGCGTCAATCACAGCGGCAAGGTGATCTCGCCACAGGCTCAATTCTGCTTCAGCAGCCGTTGCTTTTGCCGGTTCCAGTCGCGCTCGGCGCTGGTCTCGCGCTTGTCGGCCAGTTTCTTGCCCTTGGCGATGCCGAGCTTGAGCTTCACCAAACCCTTGTCGTTGAAATACATCACGATCGGCACCAGTGTCATGCCTTGGCGCTGGGTGGCGTTCCACATCCGCGAGAGCTGGCGCTTGCTGGCCAGCATCTTGCGGCGGCGGCGTTCTTCATGCCCCCAAGTCTTGGCTTGCACGTAGGGCGCGATATAGCAATTCACTAGCCACAACTCGCCGTTCTCGACGGCGGCGTAGCTTTCGGCGATATTGGCCGATCCTTGGCGGAGGCTTTTGACCTCCGAGCCTTGCAGAATGATACCGACCTCAAGATCTTCCTCGATCGCGTAATCGAAGCGCGCGCGCCGATTCTCGGCGATGATCTTGTAGTTCTTGTTGTCGCTATCCTTGGCCATGGCTGCCGATATAGGCGCTCAGGCCTCGGGCCGCCAGCCCGGTGGCACATCGACCGTCCCGATCCAAGGTTTGATGTCCAGAAGCGGCGTGCTGTCATAGGCATCGGTCGCGTCGATCCCGATGATCCCTGCCTCAAGGTCGAGCGAGGTGATCACCACGGTGCCAAGCGCAATGGGGTTGGGCCGCACCGGCGAGCGCAGGGCGAATGTGCCGCGCGGCCCATTGGTATGACCGGGCACCTGCACGATCAGGTCGCGCACTCCGCGATCGACCCAGTAGAGGATCTGGATCGCTTGGCCGACCTCTAGCCCCAAAAGACCAGCGGCATATCCCGGCAGTAATTCAATCCGCGCGGCCTGGCCCGTCTCGCGCGCCGCGCGCAGGTTCTTGGGTGCTGTGCCCTTGGCCCAGCTGGATCGGATGTGGCCGATAAAGGTCAGCCCCGCCGTGGTCCGCTCGGCGGGGTCGAAGGGCAGGGCGATCTCGCCCTCGCGGCTCACAAGATGCCCGCGTGGCGCATTGCGGCGGCGATCTGGTCCTTGGTGGCATCCGACAGACCGGTGAGCGGCAGCCGGACCTCTTCGCCGACACGCCCCAACAGCGACAGGCCGTATTTCGCGCCGCAGACGCCCGGCTCTGCGAAAATCGCCTCATGCAGCGGCATCAGCTTGTCCTGAAATGCCAGCGCGGCCTTGTAGTCGCCCGCAAGCGTCGCCGCCTGCATCTGCGCGCAAAGCTTGGGGGCCACATTCGCCGTCACGCTGATGCAGCCCACGCCGCCTTGTGCGTTGAAGCCCACGGCGGTCGCATCCTCGCCTGACAGCTGGATGAAATCCACACCACAGGTCATGCGTTGCTTGGGCACGCGGGACAGATCGCCGGTCGCGTCCTTCACACCCACGATATTGGGCAGCTTGGCCAATTCGCCCATGGTGGCGGGCAGCATATCGACCACCGAGCGGGGCGGGATATTGTAGATGATGATCGGGATACCGATCTCGTTGAGTGCCGCGAAATGCGCGATCAGCCCCTTTTGCGTGGGCTTGTTGTAATAGGGGGTGACGACCAAGGCGGCATTTGCCCCAACGCTCTTGGCAAATTCGACAAAGCGGATCGCCTCGATGGTGTTGTTCGATCCGGCACCTGCGATCACCGGCACGCGGCCTGCGGCGGTTTGCACCACGGCTGCGATCACGCGCTCATGTTCGTCATGGGTCAGCGTCGGGCTTTCGCCCGTCGTGCCGACAGGGACAAGCCCGGTCGAGCCTTCGGCGATCTGCCACTCCACCAGCTGTTTGAGCGCGTCGAAATCCACCGCGCCGTTCTTGAACGGCGTGACCAAAGCGGGCATCGAGCCTTGGAACATGACACGCATCCTTTTCGCTGTAGGGGCCGTGGCAACATGCCTCGGCGAATTGGCGCGGACACTAGCCTTGGCGGGCGAGAATGCCAAGTTCGTGTGTTGCCTCCGCCGCCATGTCGCATATCCTATGAAAAAGAGCAGTGAGGGCATCCGATGCGGCAGGTTTTGCTGAGTGTTTTTCTTTTGATCGCGCCGCTGCGCGTGGGCGCCGATACCGAGGCGCTTGGGCTTGCGCTTGATGCGCTGTCGCAGGGTGACATGGCGCTTGCCACACAGGCCGCCACACGCATCGATGACCCCATCGCGCGCGATATCATCACCTGGACCCGGTTGCGCGCGGCACCTGGCGCCGGAGACTGGCGCGAATATCGCGATTTTCTGGCCCGCAATCCCGATTGGCCGGGCCTGCCCTTTCTGCGCACCCAAGGGGAGGCGGCTATCCCCGAGAATGCAGCCCCCGGCGATGTGATCGCTTATTTCGCCTCTGATCTTCCGACAACAGGGGCTGGATCACGCGCGCTTGCGCTGGCCCATCAAGCGCGCGGCGATCGCGCCGCCGCCGAGGCCGAGGCGATCCGCGGCTGGACAAGCCTGGTGATGACCGGGGCCGAGGCGGGGCAATTGCGCAGCGCCTTTGGTGCGGTGCTCAACCAAGGCAATCATCATATCGCGCGGCTCGATCACCTTTTGTGGGAAGGTGCCGAAGAACGCGCGCGCGCGATGCTGCCCTTGGTGCCCGAAAATTGGCAGCGCTTGGCCGAGGCGCGCTTGGCGCTGCGCGCACGGCAAACCGGCGTTGATGCGCTGATTGCCGCTGTGCCTGCCGATCTGGCCGATCATCCGGGGTTGGCCTATGAGCGGTTCTTGTGGCGCATGCGTGCGGGCAATTGGGACAGTGCGGGCGCGCTGATGGCCGAGCGTTCGACCTCGCGCCAGTCCTTGGGTCGCCCCTTGGCTTGGGCGGACCGGCGGGCCGATCTTGCCCGCGATGTGATGCGCGATGGCGATTTCGCGACCTGCTATCGCTACGCGGCCGATCACCATGTCGATCCCGCGCGCGAGGATTCATCCTTTTCCGAGAATGAATGGTTGGCGGGCTATTGCGCCTATCGCCTTGGGCGGGGCGATGTTGCCGTCAGGCATTTCGAAACCTTCCGCGACAGCGTCGCGAGCCCCATCTCGCTGGGGCGGGCGGGCTATTGGCTTGGCCGCGCGCATGAGGCCACGGGCAATCGCGCCGCTGCCGCCAGCGCCTATGCATTCGGCGCGCGCTATCAGTCGAGCTTTTATGGACAACTGGCCGCCGAGCGTGGCGGTCTACCCGTCGATCCGGCCTTTCTGGCCCGCGAGGATTATGGCGATTGGCGACAGGCGGCGTTCACCCGCTCCAGCGTGTTTCACGCGGCGCTGTTGTATTTCGCGGCAGGCGAGGAATGGCCCGCCGAGCGTTTCTTGACCCATTTGACCGAAAGCCTCAGCCGGCAAGAGGCGGGTCAATTGGGCGATTTCGCGCTTGGGATCGGGGATGTTCACGTTGCTCTCAGGATCGCCAAGCGCGCGGCCCTTGCCGGGCATGAGATCATGCGCCCCTATTATCCGATCAAGCCGGCGCTCGCCGATGCAGGCTTGGGCGCACCGCCTGCCTTGGTGCTGTCGATTGCACGGCGCGAATCGGAGTTCGACCCCAGCGTGGTCAGCCCCGCTGGTGCGCTTGGCTTGATGCAGGTGATGCCCGGCACGGGCCGTGACACCGCGCGCGCCATCGGCCTGCCCTATTCACATGATCAACTGCTCAACGATGCGGCCTATAACGCGCGGATCGGGGCAAGTTTTCTGGCCCAACTCGGCCAGCGCTACGGCGATAATCCGGTCTTGGTGGCAGCCGCCTATAACGCGGGGCCAAGTCGGGCGGATGAATGGATCGGGCGGTTCGGTGATCCGCGTCGCGTCGATGATGTGATCTTTTGGATCGAAGCGATCCCCTTCACCGAGACGCGCAATTACATCATGCGCGTCACCGAAAGCCTTGCGATTTACGAGGCACAGCTGACCGGACAACTCCCGCGTTTGGGCCTATCGCAGCGCTTGGTCAGGTAGCGGTCAAGAGGCGGGGCCGAAGGGCTCGCAAGGGATGGCGCGAGCGGTCAGCCGGGCGCAAGCGCGCGCGGCCTGATCCTCGGTCAAGCCTTGGAAGCGGGCCTCGTAGCCGCCGCTGCGCTGCACGACCCGGCGCAAGGCCTGATCGAATGTGCCGATCTCGCTGAGTGCGGTGCGCAGCAAAAGCCGCTCGGCCGCGTGATGCGAGGGTTGCGGGCCAAGCGAGACACCAAACAACCGCGATCCGCTGGAAGAGGCACGGGTGATCACCTCGGGCTCAAGCGGGCCTGCGACGATGATCGGTTCCGGCTCATCCGCAGGGCGCGGCGGCACGGGTTGGGGTTGCGTGACGGCTGTTTCGACCTGTGCCTGTGGGCGGGGCATGGGTTGGGTGGCCGGGGGCGGTAGCGCATCGGCGGTCGTGCTGGCGGGTTCGGGCGTAGCCTGTGGTTGTGGGTCGGGCTCGGTTGCCGCTGCTTGGATCGCTTGGCCAACCGCCTCTTCGATCGCGGCAAGCAACGCGGGTTCTGGCGCGCGTGGTGCTTGTGTCGCGCCGGGGCGGGGCATGGGGCGCAGCGATTGCGACACGACCCCCGAGGTCAAAACGGTTTCGCCCGTGCCAGCGCCGCTATTCGGCCCATAGCTCGGCAGTGCTGGGCGTCGCTCGGTGGCGCGCGCCGGTGCGCGGGCAAAGCCCATATCCATCAATTCCATAATGCGCTGATTGCGCCATGCCGTTGATTGGCCGCCGAAAACCGTGGCGATCACCCGAACATTGCCGCGTTCGGCCGAGGCCACAAGGTTGAAACCAGCCGCGCGCGTGTATCCTGTCTTGATCCCATCCGCGCCCCGATATGCATCGAGAAGCGCGCGGTTGGTGTTGCGGATCGTGGCGATTCCGGCATCATCCTGACGGCGCGAGAAGATATTGTAGTATTGCGGGTAATCATAAAACAGCCGCCGCCCCATGATGGTCATGTCACTTGCGGTGGACAAATGCCCCTCTTGGGTCAGGCCGTGCGCATTGCGAAAGGTTGTCCGCGTCATGCCGAGCGCTTGTGCCGTGCGGGTCATGCGCTGGGCAAAGGCAGCCTCTGATCCTGAAATCGCTTCACCGATCGCGGTGGCGGCATCATTGGCCGAGCGGATCGCTGCGGCGCGGATCAGATAGCGAAATCGGATCGTCGATCCGGCCCGCAGACCCAAGCGCGAGGGCGGTTCCGAGGCCGCATGCTGCGAGATCCGCACAGGGGTATCGAGCGTGATCTCGCCAAGGCGGATTGCCTCGAACGCGACATAGAGCGTCATCATTTTCGTCAGTGAGGCAGGGTGGAGCCGCGTATCGGCGTTGCGCGAATGCAGCACCTCGCCGGTGCGCGCATCCATGACCATCGCCGCATAAGGCGCAGCCTTGAGTGCGCCGCCCATCAAGGTTGCGCAAACAATCAGCACCAGCCCAAATAGGGCCGGAAGGAAGGATCTTTGTATCACTGAGCCTGCTCGCTCTGCCTCGGGGTGCCGTCTTTTGCGGCGGTTGCATCCACTCTATGCGATCCGCATCGAAAAATCTACGGGGGTTTGCGTGAAAAACGGCCCCTGACAGAGACTTGAGCGATATCTTTCGTTGGGCGCGCAGCCCTCGGGTTTGCCGTGCAAAGGGCAAACTTCTGCAAACACCGCATAGCGCGAGTGAAATGTGTCTGATACAACCCTTCCGAGACGAGAAAGGACGTTGCCCGTGAAGGATAATTTTGAAGATCGCAAGAGCCGTGCCTCGGCATGGTTCCGCACCCTGCGCGACGAGATTGTCGCCGCATTCGAGGCGCTCGAAGATACACAAACCGGCGATCTACCTGCCGGGCGTTTCGAGGTGACCGAGACCAAGCGCCATTCCGACGACGGGCAGGGTGCTGGTGGTGGATTGATGAGCGTGATGCGCGGTGGGCGCGTTTTCGAAAAAGTCGGGGTCAATGTCTCGACTGTTTACGGACAGCTTGGCCCGCGTGCAGTCGCGGCGATGGCTGCGCGCAAGGATTTGTCGGGGCTGAAGGATGATCCGACATTCTGGGCCTCGGGAATTTCGCTGGTGGCCCATATGCGCAACCCGCATGCGCCGGCGGTACATATGAACACGCGTATGTTCTGGACGCCGGTCGCGGGCTGGTTCGGCGGTGGCACCGACCTTAACCCCGCCATCGAATATGCCGAGGATACGGCGCATTTTCATGATGTGCTGCGCGATCACTGCGCGCCGCATGCCCCGGATTACTATGATCGCTTCAAGGCTTGGGCGGATGAGTACTTCTATGTCCCGCATCGCAATCGTGCGCGCGGCGTTGGCGGCATTTTCTACGACGATCTGCACACTGGCGACTGGGAGGCGGATTTCGCCTTTACCCAAGATGTCGGGCGGGCCTTTCTGCCTGCCTTCGTGCCTTTGGTCGAAAAGCGCCGCCATAGCCCTTGGACCGAGGACGACCGCGAGGCGCAATTGATCCATCGTGGGCTCTATGCCGAGTACAATCTCGTCTATGATCGCGGCACGAAATTCGGGCTTGAAACCGGGCATGATGCCAATGCGGTTTTGATGAGCTTGCCGCCCATCGCGAAATGGACCTGAGCTAAGCTGTGGCTTGATCGCTGGCAAGCGACGCGATCAATGCGCGTGGCCTGCCAGCAAATCCGGCGCGCTTTCGCCGGTTTGCAAGCATAGACCCGGCGGAAACCGGCTTCTTGCAGGAAACTCTCGGCTTTGTGTCCGGGCGTTGCGTTGAATGCGCGGGGCGCATGCATAGGCTTTCATGCATGCGGCCCACGCGCAGGCCGCAATTCCCGGAACAGACATAAGCGCAAGGAGTTCCCATAATGAAATATCCCCTGATCTTCGCCGCAGGGCTGGCCGCCGTCACGGCCGGCCCGGTGCTTGCTGGCGGCACAACAACACCGGGCCCCGCGCCTGTTCTTCTCGACCCTGCGCCGATCCTACCGATCGGCACGGATTGGACCGGCCCTTCCGTCGGCCTGCAACTGGGTTATGGCGATGTCTCGACCACCGGCCCGGTTCTGGAGGGCGATGATGTCCTTTTGGGCCTAAGGGCTTACTATGATTACGATTTCGGTGACTTCATCCTTGGGGGCGGCCTGCAATATGACACGACCGACCTCGATATCGGTGGGGTGACGACACTTGATGCGGTGACGCGTGTCGGTGTGCGTGGTGGTTTTGATCTGACCGATGACTGGGTTTATGGCACGGCTGGTTGGGCGCGCGCCGAAACCAGCGGCGGCGGTGTCGGTGACAGCGATGGTTGGTTCGCGGGTCTGGGCTATGAGATGTTGGTCACCGATACGATCAGCGTGGGCGCAGAGCTGCTTTATCACACGTTCGATAGCTTCGATCTGGTCGGCCTCGAGGCTGATGCAACAACCGCCGCAGTCTCGGTGAACTTCCGCTTCTGAGGCTCAGATAAACACGGGCGCCATCGTGGCGCCGATCCCCTCGGCGGTGACATCGCCGCCGAGGGCGGCAACCGCCCCCAGCCTGCCCAATTCGTCGGCACATTTCGCCGCCGCCCCATTGCCGCCGGTCAGCACTGTGGTGGCATCATCCAGCCGCCCGATATAGGGATGGCCGCTTGCCGTGAAACTGACGGCGCAAGCGGCGGTCTTGGTCTGCGCGATCATGAGATCAGGCATCAAGGCTTGGAGATGGCCGCGCAGGATTTCGGCGGCGGCTTCGCTGCCTTGGGTTTTGAACCACGCGTTCAAAGCGGTGGCATCGGTTGCGATGGGGCTGGTCGCCTCGCCCCCGATCTTGATGTAGTGCCGTCCATCGGGGTAGCGGATCGGCGGCAGAACATAGAGATCGGTGTGCCGATCATCAGGCACGAAGATCAGGCTCGGCATGTCAGCCAGATCTGCGGCCTGCCGCGCATCCACTGCCGCAAGCAAAACCGTGCGCTGATAGACCTGCATCGCAAGCCGTGCCTCGCCTAGCCCGGGCATGGCTGACCAGCCGCCCATTGCAAGCACCACATGGCCGGCTTGCAGGGATGTTCCATCCGATAGCTGCAAGCGCCCGCCGTCCCGTGTCACGACACTGGCGTTGCGCAGCTGGGCGCCCGATGCGCTGGCGATCGCCTCATGGGCGCGCCGCATCGCACGCGGATCGATGACGCCACCCACAGGATCGAAGGCCCCAAGGCTGCCCTTGGGCAGGTGGAAATAGGGGTGGCGCGATGCAAAACCCGCGTCATTCATGGGTTGGTGGTCGAGCCCCAATTGCACGGCGCATTGCAGAAAATCTTGCGCCATCTCAGCCATTGGCCCCGCCACCATGGCACCGCAGGGGTTGAAAAAGGTGATCCCGCTTTGCGTTTGCAACGCCGCGTAGCGCGCGATGGATCGCAACGATAGCCGCGCCCACACTGGATCATGTGCGATGGCCCGCGTGATCCGGCCTGCGTCATGAAAACTCCCGAAAGGGCCATCATGGCGGGTTGGGTCATCCGGCTCATCCGGGCCGATCAAGACGACATCGCAACCTGCCTGCGCCAAATGAAACGCACAGGCGGTCCCCATCAGCCCGCGTCCGACAACGGCGAAATCAGCGCGCTCCATCCCGGCCCTTTCGCGTGGTGATCAGCGCAGTGTCATGCGTATTTTCGGAAAGATGAAGGAGAATTTGAACAAAATTCGATCCCTTCAACTTTCCCGGAATACGCAAGCCACCGCGCCACCAAAGCGGCCGATGGGTCAGCCCCGGATGGCTTCCAACAGCAGATGCACGTTCTCGGGATCAGCCTCGGGGGTGATGCCATGGCCGAGATTGAAGATATGCGGCCCGCCCTTCAGCGCGTCGACGATGCGGCGGGTTTCATCGATCAAACCTTGGCCGCCCGTGATCATATGCTTGGGGTCCAGATTGCCCTGCACGCAGCCATCGGGCTGCAGATGTTGGGCTGCCCATGCCGGATCGACCGATGTGTCGATGGCCAGACAATCTGCGCCGACAGCCTTGGCAAAGCCCACGTATTTCTCGCCTGCCTCGCGCGGAAAGGCGATGATCGGCAGGCCGGGATGGCGGCGCTTGAGTTCGGTGGTGATGCGGCGCGCGGGTTCCAGCGCGAAATCATGGAAGGCTTGACCCTTGAGCGATCCCGCCCAGCTGTCGAAGATCTTGATCACCTCGGCACCGGCCAAGACCTGTTGATCGAGATATTCGATCGTGGCTTCGGTCAACAAATCGATCAGCGCGCCAAAGGTTTCGGGATCGCTTTCGCGCAGCGCATGGGCCGGCGCTTGATCAGGTGTGCCACGGCCCGCGATCATATAGGTGGCCACGGTCCAAGGCGCGCCTGCAAAACCGATCAGCGTGGTTTCTTTCGGCAATTCGCGCGCAAGGATGCGCACTGTTTCATAGACCGGCGCGAGGTGGTCATGGATGTCGTCGCGGCCCTTGAGCTTTTTCAAACCCTCGGGGCCTGTGATCGTCGATAGCCGCGGCCCTTCGCCGGTGGCAAACCACAAATCGGCACCAAGCGCATCGGGGATCAGCAAGATATCGGCAAACAGAATCGATGCATCGAAGCCGTAGCGCCGGATCGGTTGCAGCGTGACCTCGGCCGCCAGATCCGAGTTGTAGCAAAGCGACAGGAAATCCCCCGCCTCGGCCCGCGTCGCGCGATACTCGGGCAAATAGCGCCCGGCTTGCCGCATCAGCCAAACGGGCGGCACATCCATCGCCTCGCCGGCGAGCGAACGCAGCAGTTTCTTTTTGCCGGCGGTAGGCGCATCAAACATGGGGATTGTCCTTTGGTCGTTTCGAGGACAGGAATTGACCTCCTGACCGAGTCTGTCAACCCAAAGGCGATTGTCAAGTCAAGTTGACAGATATAGAAAGAGCGCATGACGACTGATCGACCGACACCCGCCCAACCGCTTCGCATTGGAACCCGTGGCTCACCACTGGCACTGGCGCAGGCTCATGAAACACGCCACCGCTTGATGGCGGCCTTCGATCTGCCCGAAGCGGCCTTTGAGATCGTGGTCATCAAGACAATGGGCGATGATCGCGCGCTGATCGATGCCGATAAGCCGCTCAAGGATCTGGGCGGCAAGGGCTTGTTCACGCGCGAGATCGAAGATGACATGCTGTCAGGAAAAATTGACATCGCTGTTCATTCGATGAAGGACATGCCGGTGCTGCAGCCCGCGGGCTTGGTGCTGGATTGCTATCTGCCGCGCGAAGATGTGCGCGATGCTTTTGTTTCGCTCGGTCATGACAGCTTGGCGGCTTTGCCGCAGGGGGCCTGTGTCGGCTCATCCAGCCTGCGCCGCCGTGCGCAGCTCAAGGCGCGTCGCCCGGATTTGTCGGTCGTCGAGTTTCGCGGCAATGTCCAGACGCGGATGAAGAAGCTGGGCGATGGTGTGGTCGATGCCACTTTCCTTGCGATGGCGGGTCTACGCCGTTTGGGCATGGACGCAGTGGTGCGCACCGCGATCGCGACCGAAGAGATGCTGCCCGCCGTTGCACAAGGGGCCATCGGGATCGAACGGCGCGCCGATGATCACCGCGTAGCCGCGATGCTGGACGCCATTCATGATATTCCCACAGGTCAGCGTTTAGCCGCCGAGCGTGCCTTTCTGGCGGGGCTTGATGGTTCGTGCCAGACCCCCATCGCAGGCTTGGCCGAGATTGATGGTGGCCGCTTGCGGCTGCGCGGCGAGATTTTGCGCCCTGATGGCTCGGAGGTCTTGACCGACGAGCGGCACGCCCCGATCGCCGATGGCGCGGCGCTGGGTGCCGAGATGGCGCGCGATTTGCGCCAACGCGCAGGTCCGGGCTTTTTCGACTGGCACAACGCCTGACGCTGCAGCCTGCATAAGGCCGCGTTATTTTCCGGATTTTTCTACCATTCCCACGCTTTGCGCGTGCTTGATCGGTTGCGCCTGCGGCATGGGCGTGATTTTGTCTTTCGAGCGTTTATATGTCTTTTAAATATTAAAGTCGGTCGAAAGTCGTCATATGCTGGTCGCGGAAACGGGAATACCCGGTTTGAAAGTCATCACGCCGCCGCGTTTTGGTGATGCGCGGGGCTTTTTTGCCGAGACCTATAGCCGCGACAAGCTGGCGGCGCAGGGGATCGTGTTTGATTTCGTTCAGGATAATCACTCCTTGTCGTCCCAGATCGGCACGGTGCGGGGGCTGCATTTTCAGGCACCATCCCATGCGCAGGCCAAGCTGGTGCGCTGTGGGCGAGGGGTTTTGTTCGACGTGGCGGTCGATATCCGGCGCGGCTCGCCGACCTATGGGCGCTGGTTCGGGATCGAGTTGAGTTTTGAGAATGGGCGCCAGCTGATGATCCCCGCGGGCTTTGCGCATGGTTTCGTCACCCGCGCCCCCGAGACCGAGATCATCTATAAGTGTTCCGATATCTATGCCCCCCAGACCGAGGGGGCGCTGGTTTGGGACGACCCCGATATCGGCATCGATTGGGGGATGGGCGATCTGGCCCCGATCTTATCCGCAAAGGATGCGGTGGCACCCCGGTTTGCCGGTTTCGACAGCCCCTTTGTCTATGACGGGGGCGCATCATGAAGCTGCTCGTGACAGGGGGCGCGGGGTTCATCGGCTCGGCTGTGGTGCGGCTGGCGGTGGCGCGTGGGCATCATGTCGTGAATCTCGACAAGCTGACCTATGCCGCTTGCCTCGATAATCTCGCCCCCGTAGTGGACAGCCCGCTTTACGCTTTTGAACAGGCCGATATCTGTGACCGCGCCGCGATGGACCGGATCTTGGCCGACCATCGCCCCGATGTGATCATGCATCTGGCCGCCGAAAGCCATGTTGATCGGTCCATCGACGGGCCAGGCACCTTCATCGCGACCAATATCACCGGCACCTACACCTTGTTGGAGGCGGCGCGCGCCTATTGGACCGCCGCAGGCCGGCCCGCGGCGTTTCGCTTTCACCACATCTCCACCGATGAGGTTTATGGCACGCTCGGCGCTGAGGGGCTTTTTACCGAAGAAACCGCCTATGCGCCCAATAGCCCCTATTCGGCGTCCAAGGCGGCCAGCGATCATCTGGTGCGCGCTTGGCACGAGACCTATGGATTGCCCGTGGTTCTCAGCAATTGTTCTAACAATTACGGCCCTTACCATTTCCCCGAAAAGCTTATCCCCGTGGTGATTCTCAATGCCCTGGCGGGCCGACCCATTCCGGTTTACGGCCAAGGCGAGAACGTGCGCGATTGGCTTTATGTCGAGGATCACGCCGAGGCGCTTTTGCTTGTCTGCCAAAGGGGCGCGGTCGGGCGCAGCTACAATATCGGCGGCAATAATGAGCGGCAAAATATCGATCTGGTGCGCATGATCTGCGCGCTGCTCGACGAACGCCGCCCCGCGGGCGCACCGCATGATCGGTTAATCAGCTTCGTCACCGACCGTCCCGGCCATGATTTGCGCTACGCCATCGACGCCAGCCGCATCAGCGACGAGCTGGGCTGGGAGCCATCCGTGACGGTCGATGAAGGGCTGGCGCGCACCGTCGATTGGTACCTCGCCAACGAGGACTGGTGGCGCGCGCTGCAAGAGCGGGATGGCGTGGGGCAAAGATTGGGCAAGGTGGGGTGATGGCGATCCTCGTCTTCGGCACCAGCGGCCAAGTGGCCACGGAACTGCGCGGTTTGGCCCCTGTCATGGCACTTAGCCGCGCGCAGGCCGATCTCACTGATCCAGCCGCCTGTGCTGCTGCGATCCATGCCCATCGCCCCCGCGCGGTGATCAATGCGGCCGCCTATACGGCCGTTGACCGCGCCGAGAGCGAAGAGGCGCTGGCCACCATCATCAACGCGGATGCCCCGGCTGCGATGGCGCGCGCCTGTGCCGATTTGGGCATCCCCTTTGTCCATATCTCGACCGATTATGTCTTTGCGGGTGGGGGCGACCGCCCTTGGCACCCCGATGCGCCCACCGCGCCCTTGGGGGCATATGGGCGCAGTAAATGCCTGGGCGAAGAGGGTGTCCGTGCGGCGGGTGGGGTGCATACGATCTTGCGCACCTCGTGGGTCGTCTCGGCGCATGGGCAGAATTTCGTCAAGACGATGCTGCGGCTAGGGGCTGCGCGCGATCACCTTACCGTGGTGGCCGATCAGATCGGCGGCCCGACACCCGCGCGCGCTATCGCCGCCGCTTGCCTCAGCATCGCCGATCAGCTTGCCGCCGACCCCGCCAAAAGCGGCACCTATCATTTCGCGGGCAGCCCTGACACAAGCTGGGCCGATTTCGCCCGCGCCATCATGGCCGAGGCGGGGCTGTCTTGCATGATCACGGATATCCCGACCAGCGCCTATCCCACCCCCGCCAAACGCCCACCGAATTCCCGCATGGATTGCAGCGCGACCGAGGCCGTCTTTGGCATCCCCCGCCCCGATTGGCGCGTGGGGTTGGGCGATATCTTGAAAGATCTGGAGGTCAGCCAATGACGGCGCGCAAAGGCATCATCCTGGCAGGCGGGTCCGGCACCCGGCTTTACCCCATCACCATGGGCCTGTCGAAGCAGCTTTTGCCGATCTACGACAAGCCGATGATCTATTACCCGCTCAGCGTCCTGATGCTGGCCGGTATCCGCGAGATCGCGGTGATCACGACCCCGCAGGATCAAGACCAGTTCCGCCGCACGCTTGGCGATGGCAGCCACTGGGGCCTGTCCTTGCATTATATCGAACAGCCCAGCCCCGATGGGCTGGCGCAGGCCTATCTTCTTGCACAAGATTTCCTCGCCGGTGCGCCCTCGGCCATGGTTTTGGGCGACAACATCTTTTTCGGCCACGGCCTGCCCGACCTGCTGGCCGAGGCGGATGCGCGGCCTCTGGGCGGCACGGTCTTTGGCTACCGCGTGGCTGACCCCGAGCGCAATGGCGTGGTCGATTTCGCCCCCGATGGGAGCGTGCGCGCCATCATCGAGAAACCGGCAAAGCCGCCCTCGCATTTCGCGGTGACGGGGCTTTATTTCCTTGATGGCACGGCACCCGAACGCGCCGCCGCGGTCAAACCCTCGCCGCGCGGCGAGTTGGAGATCACGACGCTGTTGGAAAGCTACCTTGCCGATGGCGCGCTGCGGGTCAGCCGTATGGGCCGCGGATTTGCATGGCTCGATACCGGCACCCATGCGAGCCTGCTGGATGCCGGCAATTTCGTGCGCACGCTGGAGCAACGCCAAGGCATGCAAACCGGTAGCCCCGAAGAAATCGCCTATCAAAACGGCTGGATCAACGCCGATGAACTGGCCCTGCGCGCAAGGCTTTTTGCAAAGACCGATTACGGAAAATATCTGGAAGGATTGATATGACGCCGCATTGCCGTTCGGTGCGTTGACCCAAGCGCATGTTTTTCCGCCTATACGCCCTCTATATGCGCTATGCCGCGCGCCATGCTGATCGGCTGGCGGGTTTTTCGTTGCCACGCCATCGCGGCAAGCGGCTTGGGCATGTCGAGCGGATCTGGCGTGCCGACGGGATGACGCGGATCGTTGGGTGGACCAGCGCGCATGAATTGCACATCAGCTGGCCCGGTGGTCGGGTTCAAACAGCGCCGCATATCCAAAGATCCGATGTGATGAACCGTTTCGGCCTGTCTATCGATTGCGGGTTCGAGATCGATATCCCCGAAGCCGCGCGCGATCTGACGTTGCATATCAAGGTCGGTGACGGGCAAGAGATCGCCTTGCCTGTCACACATCCCGCCGACCCGCCAAGCCCGGCTGCCCGCCGCCGACTTTTGCGCGCATTCATCGTCGATTTGGGCCGTGCATTGCCGACCGTGATCCGCTGGGCGGTGCTGCGGGATGCCACGGCACGGACACGGATCAAGCATCTGCTCGGATTGGAGGCGAACGCCAAAGGGTTGCCCATCGATGCACGCTTTCTGGCCCAAGGGCCAACCCCGCGCGCGCAGCATCCGATCACGATCATCGTTCCGGTCCATGACGCTTTCGAGATGCTGGTGGCCTGTTTGCGGCGCGTGGCGGCGCACACGGATGTCGCTTGGCATCTCATCTTGATCGATGACGCATCGACGGATGCTAGGGTCCGCCCGTTTCTGCGCGCTTGGGCCGATGAGCATCGCGGACGCGTCACCTTGCTGGAACTGGAACAGAATCTGGGTTTCGTCGGCGCGGTCAATCGTGGTTTCGCGGTGGCCGAGGGGCATGCTGGACATGTCGTTTTGCTCAATTCCGATGCCATGGTCCCCGCCGATTGGGCATCGCGTTTGATCGCGCCTTTCGACCGTGATCCGCGTATCGCCTCGGTCACGCCGATGTCGAATAATGCCGAGATCTTTTCCGTCCCCTTTATTTGCGAAGCGGTGCCATTGTCTGCGGGCATGGTGGATCGGATCGATGACATCGCTCAAAGCCTGAACTGGCCCGATCCCTTGCCTGCGGCCCCCACAAGCGTGGGATTTTGTATGGCGATCAATGCACGTTGGTTTGGCCGCGTGCCGCGCTTCGATACCGCCTTTGGCCGCGGCTATGGCGAAGAGGTGGATTGGTGCCAAAAGACGCGGCTGGCGGGTGGTCGCCATGTCGGGCTGCCGACGCTGTTTGTGGAACATCGTGGCGGGCAAAGCTTTGGGGTGGAAGCCAAGCGCAAGGCCGTGCTGCGGGCCAATGCAATGATCGCGCGGCGCTATCCGGCTTACGATCTGGAGGTGCAGAGCTATATCGCCAATGACCCTTTGCGCACGGCGCGGCTTGCCTTGGCTGTCGTTGTGGCGGGCGAATTGGCCATCGGGCCATTGCCGCTTTTCGTCGCGCATTCGATGGGCGGCGGGGCCGATCACGCGCTTGCCGCCGAGATCGCGGCCTTCACCGCGCAGGGCCAATATGCGCTGGTGTTGCGTGTCGGTGGGCCCCTGCGCTGGCAGTTGGAGGTGCATGGCCCAATGGGCATGGTGTCGGGGGCGACCGAGCGTTTCGACCATATCCGCAGATTGCTTGCCCCGGTCCCAAGCTTGCGTGTCGTCTATTCCTGCGGGGTCGGTGATCGCAACCCGATCGAATTGCCCGGTGCCATGATGGGTTTGATCCGTCATGATCGCGCCGATCGGCTCGAGGCGCGATTACATGATTATTTTGTCGTCAGCCCGTCGTATTGCTTGCTCAATGCAGATGGTGCCTATCGTGGGCCGGTTCTGCGCGACAATCCCGACCCGGCCCATCGCCAACGCCGCCCCGATGGTGGCTTTGTGCCGCTGACCAATTGGCAATCGGCTTGGGAGGGGTTTCTGGTCCGCTGTGATGAGATCACGGTGTTCTCGGAATCAAGCAGGCAGCATCTGCTCGCGGTCTATCCAGGGCTTTCGGCCAATATCGTCTACCGCCCCCATAGCACGGTCGCGCAGATCACCCGCGTCAGGCAAGCCGCCCATGGCAGCGCGACACTGGCGGTATTGGGCAATCTCAGCCGACAGAAAGGGGCGGGCGTGTTATGTGATCTAGCCGAGCGCGTCGCGCGCGACGGCGGGCCAAAGCTTGCCTTGATCGGCAACATCGACCCTGCCTTTTCCTTGCCGCCCACTGTTCGGCTACATGGAAGCTACCAACCCGCGGACATTCCTCATTTGGCCGAGCGCTATGGTGTGGGGGCGTGGCTTGTGCCTTCGATCTGGCCCGAGACATTCTCGTTTGCCACGCATGAAATGCTGGCCACGGGTCTGCCTGTTTATGGCTTTGATATCGGCGCGCAGGGTGAGGCGCTGAGGCGTGCGCCCAATGGCATTCCCATTCCTTTCGACCCCGATGGCGATCATGCGGCGGCGGTTCTGGCGATGATCGCGGCGCGCGGACCGTGGAGCGTTACCCAAGACATTAGCATCCCACGTCTGGATAAGGCAGCGGAATGACAGCGAATGCGACCTTTGAGATGGCCGATGACCAGCCTTTGTTCATCATCGGCTCGGTCCGTTCCGGCACAACGCTGACGCGCGACCTGTTGCGGCGCGTTCCAAATTTCATTTGTCCGGAGGAAACCCATTTCTTTCGTTGGGCCGAACCTTTTCGTACCCCCCATAGCCTGCACCCCTATCGCAACAATGCGTTGTTAAAGAAGCATCGCACCATCGACGGCATCGATGATGCCACATTCGAAGCGATCCTGAGCGAGAGCCGCAATAAGGCGGAATTGCAGCGCCGCTATATCGCTGCCTTCGCCCGCGCGCAGGGTATCACCGGCCCCTATCGCTGGTTTGAAAAGACGCCGCAGAACATTTACGGCGCTCCGCTGATCGCGCAACAAATGCCCAAGGCGCGCTTTGTGTTCATGGTGCGCAATCCGCTGAACGTGGTTGCCAGCATGAAACTTGGCCGCCAGGTCAAGATCGCTGATCTTTTTGGTGCGTGCAATTACTGGCTGGAGGCGGCAGCCATCTATGAAACCTTACGCGCGGCCTACAGCGACCGGGTGATGTGCCTGCGATACGAGGATTTGGTTGCAGATGTTCCCAAGGCGATGGCGGAAATTTTGCGCCATATCGCGTTGCCCGCACCACCTGCGCTGTTTCATGCGCGCGATGCGCATGGTGAAAAGAACCTGTGGCTCAGTGCATTTACCGCCGAAGAAGCGTCGCAAGTGCGCGATCAATGTGGCGCGATAGCCGCGACATTCGGCTATGATCTTGCGGCCGATCTTGCGGCAGCAGGCCATGCCGCGCAGGGGGCGCGGTAAACACCCCTTGACCTTCCAGTTGCAGGAAGCCCTATCTACCGGTTGAACCGGAGGGCTGCACATGCCGCGCGATACATCACAGATCACCCTGCGCTATGGCGTGGGCAACCTGCATTGCGGTGGCTGTGTGGGCCGGGCCGAGGCTGCGATGGCGGCAGTTCCCGGGGTGATCGCGGCACAAGTCAATCTCGCGACTAAGCGGGCGGTCATTACGACCGATGCGGCTTTCGACGCAAAGGCGCTTACGGCGCGGTTGGCCCAAGCGGGCTATCCTTTGCATGCGTTGGATGAACAAAACATCCGCGTCAGCGTCGATAACATGACTTGTGGCGGCTGCGCCGCGCGGGCCGAGACCGCGCTGCGCGCGCTGCCCGATGTGTTGGAGGCCGATGTGAACCTTGCGCTCAAGCGCGCCGATCTGCGCTTGGTTGCGGGTGCCGATTGGTCTGTCATCGCGGATGCGATGCAGAAGGCCGGCTATCCGGTAACGCGGATCGAGACGCCAAGCGCCGACACTCAGTCGGCTGACGAGGCCGCGCCGATGCGGCGGGCCTTTCTCATTGCATTGATCCTGTCACTGCCCGTGGTGGTGCTGGAAATGGGCGGCCACCTGATCCCCGTCTTTCACCATTGGCAGATGCGCGTGTTTGACCCGCTGGCCTTGGGCATCTTCAAATTCCTGCTCACCACCGCCGTGCTGGCCGGGCCGGGGCGGGTGTTTTTCCGTCTTGGTATTCCCGCGCTGCTGCGCGGTGCGCCCGAGATGAACAGCCTTGTGGTGCTTGGCACCACGGCGGCTTGGGGCTGGTCGAGCGTGGTGACATTCGCACCTGCGCTGGTGCCGGAAACCGGGCAATATGTTTATTTCGAAGCCGCCGCCGTGATCGTGACGCTGATCTTGCTTGGTCGCTGGCTTGAGGCAGGCGCGCGTGGCCGCGCCGGGGCCGCGATCCGCAAGCTGATGGCGCTGCGGCCCGAGACAGCGACCCGCGTGACGGATAAGGCCGAAATCGAGGTTGCGCTCGGTGATCTGCGGCGCGGTGATCTGATCCGGCTGAAACCCGGCGGGCGTGTGGCCGTTGATGGCGTCGTCACGGACGGCGAAAGCTGGATCGACGAGGCGATGCTGACGGGTGAGCCCGTGCCGGTGGCCAAACGCCAAGGTGACCCGGTGACGGCTGGCACGGTGAACGGCACCGGCACGCTGATCTATCGCGCGACGGCCGTGGGGGCCGATACGGTTCTGGCCCGCATCGTCGCCATGGTCGAAGATGCGCAGGCAACACGCCTGCCTGTGCAATCGCTGATCAACCGCGTGACCGCGATCTTTGTTCCCGTGGTTCTGGCGATTGCAGTTCTGGCGGCGGGCGCATGGCTGATCTGGGGGCCCGATCCGGCCAAGGCGCTGGTCATCGCGGTTTCGGTGCTGATCATTGCTTGCCCCTGTGCGATGGGCTTGGCGACGCCCGTCTCGATCTTGGCTGGAACGGGCCGTGCCGCTGAACTGGGCATTCTGTTTCGCAAGGGCGATGCGTTGCAGGGGTTGGGTCGTGTCGATCTGGTGGCTTTCGACAAGACCGGTACCCTGACCGAAGGCAAGCCGCGTGTGACCGCGATCGTGCCTGCCGCGCCGTGCGACGCGGACACCCTCATTGCCCTCGCCTCCGGTGTCGAGGCCGCGTCGGAGCATCCCTTGGCCCGCGCCATTCTGGCAGAGGCGGCGGCGCGTGGCGTGGCCCCTGTGGTCGTCACGGGCTTTGACGCGAAAACTGGCGCAGGTGTGGTGGCGCAGATCGCGGGCGAAACGCTGCGCCTTGGCAGTCGCGCCTTTCTTGAGGGCGCAGGGGTGGCCGTTCCCCCCACCGATCCCAGCCCCGCAACCGAGGTGCATCTGGCACGCGGTGCGGTCTATCTGGGTTATCTTGCCCTGTCAGATCCGATCAAGCCCGATGCCGCCCGCGCGGTTGCGGCCCTCAAGGCGCGCGGCGTCGCGGTCGCCATGATGTCCGGCGATGCCGAGGGGCCGGTGCAGGCGGTGGCCCGCGATCTGGGCATCGAGATGGCGCTTGCCCGCCTGTCACCTGCCGATAAACGTGCGCAGGTCATCGCATGGCGACAAGCTGGGCGGCGTGTGGCCTTTGTCGGTGACGGGATCAACGACGCCGCTGTGTTGGCCGAGGCCGATGTCGGCATCGCGCTTGGCACCGGCACCGATGTGGCGATCGAGGCGGGCGATGTCGTGCTGGTCTCGGGTGCGCCCATGGGCGTTCTGACCGCGATGGAGGTCAGCCGCCGCACGCTCAACAATATCGTGCAGAACCTTGTCTGGGCCTTTGGCTACAATGTCGCCCTGATCCCGGTGGCGGCCGGGGTATTGGCGCTGTTTGGTGGCCCCTTCTTGAACCCGATGCTGGCGGCAGGCGCGATGGCCGCAAGCTCGGTTCTGGTGGTGTTGAATGCACTCCGCCTCCGCAAAATGAGGGCTGCATGAATATCGGTGAAGTGTCCCAAGCCGCAGGCCTGCCTGCAAAGACGATCCGCTATTACGAGGATATCGGGCTGATCACGCCGCTGCGCGATGCCAATGGTTATCGCCGCTTCGCCCAGACGCATCTGCACAAGCTGGCCTTTTTGGCGCGTGCGCGCGGTCTTGGTTTTTCCATCGAGCAGTGCCGTACCTTGTTGGCGCTTTACGAGGATCGTGCACGCGCCAGCGCCGATGTCAAAGCCCTGGCCGAAACCCATCTGGCCGAGATCGACACAAAAATGGCCGAGCTGGCCGAGATGCGGCGTGTTCTGGCCGATCTGGTGCATGCCTGCGCAGGCGATCATCGTCCCGATTGCCCGATTTTGCTTGGTCTGTCGCAACCGGCGAAGGGCGATTGAACACGCCCCAAGGCAGGCGTAGGCTTTGGCCATTCTCATATGGTCGCATCCATGTCCCCCTTGCGCGGCATCACCTTCAAGATCCTGCCGGTCTGCGTTTTCGTGGCCATGTCGGCGATCATCAAGGCGACGTCTGAATATGTGCCGCCCGGCCAAGCGGTATTTTTCCGCTCGCTTTTTGCCATTCCGGTGATCGGTGTCTGGCTTGCCTTGCGGGGCGAGTTGCACACGGGCCTGAAAACCCGCGATCCGCTGGCACATTTCTGGCGCGGGCTTGTCGGCACGACCTCGATGGGCCTTGGGTTTGCTGGTCTTGGCCTTTTGCCTTTGCCCGAGGTGACGGCCATCGGTTATGCCGCGCCGATCCTTGTGGTGATCTTTGCCGCGATGTTCTTGGGTGAACAGGTGCGCTTGTTCCGCCTGTCGATGGTGGTGCTGGGGCTGGCGGGTGTCCTGGTGGTGTTGAGCCCGCGCCTACAGGTCGATCCGGCCAGCGTCACCTCGCGCGAGACATTGGGTGCGGTGATCGTTTTGCTTTCGGCCGTCTTTGCCGCGCTGGCGCAGATCTTCGTGCGCAAGCTGGTGAATACCGAAACCACATCGGCGATCGTGTTCTATTTCTCGGTCACGGCTTCGCTTTTGGCGCTGTTGACCCTGCCTTGGGGCTGGGCGGTGCCGCCATTGCATGTTTTCGGCCTTTTGATCCTTGCGGGGCTTTTGGGCGGTGTTGGTCAGATCTTGCTGACGAGCAGCTACCGCAACACCGATGCTTCGCTGATCGCGCCTTTCGAATATACCTCGATGATCTTGTCGATCATGGTCGGCTATACGATCTTCGGCGAGGTGCCGGGGGCGGCCACCCTTGCGGGTGGGGCGATGATCGTGATCGCGGGAATTTTGATCATCCTGCGCGAGCGGCAACTTGGTCTCAAACGCACCCAGCAGCGCAAGGCCGGGCCGACCAACCCGCACTGACTAGCTGCGGTTCTGACGCCGATACGCGGCCTCGACCGCGTTGCCTTGCCGGGCCAAAACGCCTTGGAGTTTTTGCAAGACCCGCCCGCGTGCCAGTTTCATGGTCTGCAACAAAAGCCGCGCGGTCAGCGTGTCCGCCGAGAGATCGAGCATCAACGCCACACGCGTCACGGTCGTTGAGAGCGGCACGAAGATGATTTCCTGATGGCAGTTCATGCCGCCGATGCGGCTATCGACGATACAAAGTTCTTGCGGCACCAGCTGTGTGACCTTGGCCGTGATGGGGCGGGATTTCCCGCGCACCGTCACCTCGCCGCGCCATTCCACGCCTTGAACGGTCTGCGTCCAATTCCCCACACGATTCAAAATGGCACCGCGTCCACGGGCATCCTCTTCGAAGCCCGAAAAATCGGTAAAGCGCGCCCAAACCATCTCTTGGGGTGCGTCGACATCCTCGGAAACCTTGAACTTCATGCCTCACCCACACCGCACTGCGCCGTTGCGCAAAAATTACTCATGTGTCCCTGTCAACGCCTGCGGTGAGGCGATGAAATCGGGAAGGATCAAATCCGCGTAAGGCGCCCAGTAGTCGGGAAAAATCTCGAACGCGATATCGTGGCGGCAAATATCGAGGATCTGAAGTTGCAGATCTTCCTCCAGCGCGAAGAAGTCGAATTTCGGCCCCCCCGTCTGTAGCCACGGCATCTGTGCCTTGGTCCCGCAGGCCGCGTTCACGAATGTCGTCAGCTCCGTCAGATCCTCAAGTTTGAAGATCGTTTCGAAATAGCACGGGTCATTGCCGATGAATTTCTGTTGCTTGAGGAAATGGCGCGCCAAAGGGCGCGAACAGCGTAGGTAGCCGACATAATTTTCAAGAAATGTGCCCAGATCCGGGTCGGGCGGAAGCCCCTCTTGCAGCAATTCCTTGCCCGCGGCTTCGACCGATAGCTCGCGGTAATGCAGCACGCGGTTGGAATAGCCCGACAAGAACCGCTTCACCGGATCGCGCAGCAAAGCGAAGCGGCGATAATCGGCCAAGGGTGCGTGATCTGTGCGGTTGAAGCGGTAATTGGACACCAAGGCATTGGCATCCATCGGCTTGCCCTGCACCATGAACTGGCGAAATGGCATGCCGTTTTCGACATGAAACAAAAATGCACGCAGCGATGTGCCACCGGCTTTCGGTGAAAAGAAGAACGCCATCCGCTGTGCGGGCATGATGTAGGGCATGGCCTGACCTCTGCTCGATTGGTCTTTTATGTTATCTTTCGATCACAGTAGCAGAAAACACGGCCATGCGACAACCAATTCCCGTCATGAATTTCAGCAAACGCGCGCTTGTGCTTATCCCAACCGGTCGGCCAACCAATGTTCCAGCAAGAAATGTGCGATCGCCCCTTTGCGGGCGGGGCGGATCTCGGGGTGGGTGCCGGCGAAAACCGTCAAAAGCTCTGACCGGGTGACCCAGCGCGCGGCCTCCAACTCGTGGGTGTCCACGGTGATCTCGGTCGTGACTGCCTCGCCGCGACAGCCGATCATGAGCGACGCGGGAAAAGGCCAGGGCTGACCGGCGACATAGTCGACCGCGCCGACCCTGACGGCCGTTTCCTCATAGACCTCGCGACGCACCGCAGCCTCGATGGTTTCGCCGGGCTCAACGAAACCGGCCAAGAGCGAAAACATCCCCTCGGGCCAACCCGGAGAGCGGCCGAGCAGCACCTTTTCGCCTTGCGTGATCAGCATGATCACCACCGGGTCGGTGCGCGGAAAGTGATGCGCGCCACATGCGGGGCAAAGCCGCTGCCAGCCTGCCTCGCTCATGGTCGAGGCCGCGCCACAGCGCGCGCAAAAGCCGTGGCTGTCATGCCAATTGACCAAGGCCCGCGCAGTCGCGGCCATCTCGGCGTCGCGCGCATCAAGCTGGTTCATGACCGTGCGCAACTCACGAAAGGCGCTGCCCTCGGGTGCGGCTGGGTGGTGTTGGATCGTGGGGTCGAGAAAGGCCCCGATCTGCGCCTCGTCCACGGGTTCTGTCGGTTTCCACGCACTGATATCTTGGGCGAAAATCGGTGCGCCGGCGATACGGCCAAGAAAAATGGGCGGGTGCGATTTGACCGCGACGACGGGATGATCCGCCGTAAGGCGCACCAGATGACAGGGGCCATCCTGCGGGTCGCCCTGCACCAATGGCTTGCCGCGCCAAAGCGCGATGACCGCGGCCCCATTGGCAAGCGCGCCCTCCAAACTCGCCGCATCGCGTCGTTCCGCCGCTGAGCGGTCAAGGTCAGAACCGCCGAATGTCACTTTTTCTGCCAAGGGCATGTTGCCACCTTTCTGCGCATCAACTGGCCAAGGGTATGACCCGCTTGCCACAGCTTGTGCAATGCATTCGCAAATCCACCCTCGCCATAGGGTGACGTGTTAACACCCGCGTGCGAAACCGTCAGATTGATACAAGGCTTTTGGATAGACCGATGACCGTCACCGCGACAGTGACGTCCAATCTGGCGGAGACTGCTGGGGCGGATGTGTGTTTGCGCCTTCGCCTCTTGGCGACGACGGATCTGCATGCGCATTTGTTCTCGTATAATTACTATGCCAACCGTCCTGATGACGGCGTGGGTTTGGCACGGCTGGCTGCACCGATCCTGCAGGCGCGCGGGGAAAGCGCGAATTGCTTGCTTCTCGACAATGGCGACACCTTTCAAGGGGCGCCTTTGGGTGACGCGGCACTTTCCGATTTGATGCCGACGGCGCAGCCCCATCCGATGATCGCGGCGATGAACGGGCTCGGGTTTGATGCCGCCACCTTGGGCAATCATGATTTCGATTACGGCGTCGATGTGTTGGAGCGGGTGATTTCGGACGCGCGTTACCCGATCGTATTGTCGAATGTCACAAGGATCTGTGGCGACCCCTTCGTGGCCACACATGCCATCATCGAACGCGGGATGATCGACAGCCAAGGGGCGCTGCGGATGGTCCGTATCGGCATTACCGGCGCGCTGCCACGCCAAACCATGCAATGGGTGCGCCCGCAATTGGCCGGTCGGCTGGAAATCGCCCCGATTTTACCCGCAGTCGCCCATGAGGTGGCACAGATGCGTGCGGTAGGGGTCGATCTGGTGGTGGTGCTTGCCCATTCCGGCCTTGGGGCCGAAAACGCGGCGCCCGAGGATGAGAATGTGAGTGTTGCGCTTGCCCAGCTTGATGGTGTCGATGCCGTCATAGCGGGCCACACGCATCGGGCGTTCCCATCGCCCATGATGCCCAAGGTGCCACTTGGCACCGCGCCGATCGTGCAGCCGGGGTTTTTCGGGTCTCATCTGGGTCAAATCGACCTTGAATTGCGCCCGCCTGCGCACATCGCGCAACCCAGCGGGGGGTGCCAGCAATGGCAGGTGGTCAAAACCGCGGCCCGCCTGCGCACTGCCGAGGAGGCGGATGCCGGACAACGCCATGCGCTGCGGCGCAAGCTGTATCACTTGCCCAGTTTTCGGGCCGAAATGGCGCGTGGGCATCGGTTGACGCGCGCCTATTCGGCCCGGCCCTTGGGCCGCAGCGCCGTCGCGTTGGAGACTTATTTCAGCTTGTTGCGGCCTTGCATGACGACGCAGTTGATCGCGGATGCGCAGCGCTTGGCGGTCGCGCCGATCATCGCGGGTGATCCAGCCTTGGCGGCGCTGCCGCTTTTATCATGCACGACCCCGTTCAAGGCCGGTGGGCGCGGCGGCCCGGAAGCCTATTCCGATGTGCCGCAAGGTGCGCTTTTGTTGCGCCATGCGGCTGATCTTTATCCCTATTCGAATGGCCTTGCGCTTGTGCGGGCGACCGGTGCGCAGATCCGTGAATGGTTGGAACGCGCCGCTGCCGCTTATCGACAGGTCATGCCAATCACCGATCCCGATGCGCCACCCCAGTTGATGCTGGACCATGAATTCGCGAGCTATAACTTCGACCGGATGGATGGGTTGCGCTATAAGATCGACCTGCGCCGCCCTGCCCGCACCAATGCCGAAGGTGATGATATCCGCAATGGGCAGGGACGCATCCGTGATTTGTGTCGCGCCTGCGGTGCGCCTGTCGGTGATGATGATGTTTTCCTCGTGGTCACAAACAGTTATCGCGCGGCTGGTGGGGGGCATTTCCCCGCCGCCGCAGAATGCGAGACGGTCTATCTCTCGTCCCATCCCGTGCGTGATGTGATTGCGGGCCATATCGCGGCGATGCGTGGGGCGGTCGCGCCCGTCATCAACAGCGGCTTCAGTTTCACACCCTTGGGCGGTGTTCGTGTCATTTATGAAACCGGGCCGGGCGCGGCTGCCCATCAAGACCGGTTGGCCCAGCTTGGTCTGGTTTTCGCAGGGCTGAGCGACAGTGGCTTCGCGCGTTATTTGCTGCGCCTTTGAGCATTTCGGCGCGCCTTGCCAAAAAAACTAGCAATTGCGTTTCTGATCGCGCATGTTTTGATCGTTCGCGTCGTAACAGTGCGCCGAGTCGGTTGACCTTGGTACGGTGCAGGGCTGTTTTGACGCTATTCGCGAAGAACGCGCTGCCAAGCCTAAGGAGAACTCGCTTGTTCCACCGTGCTATTCCCACACTCGCCGCTGCCTTGATGGTCGCCGCTCCCGTCACAGCGCAAGAGACGGATATGAATTTTGCCCTCGACTGGCGATTCGAGGGCCCATCCGCACCCTATTTCCTCGCCATCGACAACGGCCATTTTGCAGCTGCTGGGCTGGATGTGTCGGTCGTCGCGGGCGAAGGTTCGCTTGACGCGATCCCCAAGGTCGCATCGGGCGCATTCCCGATGGGCTTTGCCGATATCAACAGCCTCGTGCGCTTCCTCGATCAAAACCCCGGTGCGCCGGTGATCGCGGCGATGATGGTCTATGACAGCCCGCCCTTCGCCATCGTGGGTCGTGTCAGCCAAGGCATTTCCAGCATCGCGGATCTCGAAGGATCGACGCTGGGCGCACCGCCACCCGATGGTGCATGGGCGCAGTTCCCGATCTTGGCTGCGGTGAACGATATTGATGTCTCGACCATGACGATCGAGCCGGTGGGCTTTCCCACCCGTGAGCCGATGCTGGCCGAGGGCAATGTCGATGCTGTGACCGGCTTCAACTTTTCGTCCTACTTGTCGCTGACGCGTCTGGGCATCCCCGAGGATGACATCACCACGATCCTTTATTCCGATCATGGCGTGGCACTTTACGGCAATGCGGTGATCGTCAACACCGACTTCGCCGCCGCCAACCCCGAGGTTGTGACAGCCGCACTCGGCGCAATCGCGATGGGCGTGAAAGACGCGATTGCCGATCCCGCCGCCGGGGCCGCTGCCGTGATCGCGCGCAACCCTGCCGGCGATGTCGCGTTGGAAACCCGTCGCCTGCAACTGGCGCTGGATGCCAATATCGTCACCCCTTGGGTGCGCGCCAATGGCATGGGCGATATCGATCCGGCCCGTATGGCCACAGCGATCGAACAGCTGCGCCTGACCTATGAGTTCCAGAACGCGCCTGATGCCGCGCTCTACTTCACCAATGCCTATCTGCCCGATGCGGCAGTGCGGATGGTCGCCCAGTAACGGCGTTGAACTGACGGAACGATACCGCCCGGGGCCCCTTTGTCGTGGCCCCGGGCATTTCATTGAGAAAGACGACCAAACATATGTCTGCCAACATGATCGAGTTGCGTGATGTCACGCATGCCTATCGGACCAAGGCCGGGCCGCTGCCCGTTTTGGACGGGCTTTCCATGGAGATCCCAGAAAACAGCTTTTGCGCTGTCGTCGGCCCATCGGGTTGCGGCAAGTCCACGCTGACGCGGCTGGTCTCTGGCCTCATGCGCCCCAACGAGGGCGAGGTCTGGCTGCATGGTCAGCGCGTCACCAGCCCGCGCCCGACGGTCGGCATGGCGTTTCAGAACCCGGTTCTGCTGGAATGGCGCACGATCTTGCAAAACGTGCTGTTGCCGATGGAAATCGTCAAATCGCCCATGTCCAAGGCCCAGGCGACGGAGCGCGCGCATCACCTTCTTGATCTGGTCGGGCTGACGGGTTTTGCCGAAAAGCGCCCCTCGGAACTGTCAGGGGGTATGCGCCAACGTGCCAGCCTGTGCCGGTCGATCATTCACAAGCCCGATGTGCTGATCTTGGATGAGCCTTTCGGCGCGCTCGATGCCTTCACCCGCGAGGATCTGTGGTGCACCATGCATGATCTGCGCGCAGAAGAGCCCTTTACCTGCCTGCTCATCACCCATGATCTGCGCGAAAGCGTGTTTCTGGCCGACCAAGTCGTCGTGATGTCGGGCCGTCCCGCGCATGCGCAATATGTCATGCAGGTCGACTTGCCCGGCAAGCGCAGCCTTGACGATCTTTATTCACCCAAGGCGGTCGAGATGCTGGCCACGCTGCGCCACCAGATCCAAGTGGCCCAAGGCCGCACGGTCGACGAAACGGCGGAGGCCAAGCCATGAACGATACGCTGCGCAAAATTCTGGCCCCGCTGCTGTTCATCATCGGCATCTTGGCCTTTTGGGAATGGATCGTGTGGTACAAGCAACTGCCCGATTTCCGCATGGCCAGCCCATCGGACCTGATCCCGCGCTATGTGCGGTTTTGGGATCTGTTCTTGATCAAGTCGTGGGAAACGCTGTGGCGCACCGTGGCGGGCTTGGGCCTTGCCGTGATCTTCGGCACGCTGATCGGCATGGTGATGGGCTTTTCGCGTTTCGCGCGCGAGGGGCTTTACCCGATCTTGGTGGGCTTCAACGCCATCCCCAAGGCGACTGTTGTGCCGATCGTGGCGCTGATGTTCGTGGGCCAGCATGATTTCAACACCGTGCTGATCGCCTTCATGATCTCGTTCTTTCCGATCGCGGTCTCGGTCTCGATCGGGCTGTCGACCTTGGAGCCGGAATATCGCGATATCCTGCGCTCGCTGGGCGCGTCGAATTTCACGATCTTCTGGAAGATCGCGCTGCCCAAGACGCTGCCTGAGTTCTTCGGCGCGTTGAAGGTTGCCGTGACGCTGGCCTTTATCGGAACCAACCTGATGGAAATCGTCAGCCCGCATGGCCGTGGCCTTGGCGATCTGTTCGATAGTGGCCGGATTAGTGCCGACTACCCGCTGATGTTTGCCGTGCTTTTCGCACTGGCGGCGCTTGGGATCGTGCTGTTCTACGTCGTGGTCTTCCTCGAGCGCATCTTTGCGGGATGGGCCGAACGCAACCCGGGCTGAGCCCTTGGCCTTGCATGCCGCAGGGCTTTTGCCTATGTGGGACATCGAGAGGTTGGCGCGGGCAGGCGCCTCGCCAACCTGGTCAGGTCCGGAAGGAAGCAGCCACAACGAGCCCCGCTTGGGTCGATGTCCAGCCTCTCACTCAAGCCTATCGCGCCAAAGGCGCGATGCGCGCAGGCCTTGCAGGGTCGCATCAACCGCCGCGCGGCTCACAAGGTTGAGAAAAGCAGGTAGTTGAGAAAAATACCCAAAAGCACCGAGCCCATGAAATAAAGCGTCGCCCCTTCGAGCAAGACGCGCCGCAGCTTTGGCATGGCATGCCGCTGCCATTGCCACAGCAAGATACCCACCACGGCCGCAGGGATGTGGAAGGTCGCGAAAATCGCAACGCTGCCCGGCCCAATCGCGGCGATCAGCCCCGACAGCCCGCCGCGCCAGACCGCGCCGCCCATCCAAAAGGCCAAGGCCGCAAGCGCCATTGCCCAGAAAAACAGCGACATCAGGCGCAAGAGAAAAGGGGGTGCTTTATGCTCGCTCATCATGATCCTCGGTTCAGGTTATGTGGTGCTAGCACAATGATGCGCCGCTTCACCATGGACCTTGTCGCCCGGCTTCACTAGGTTTCGTTCCAGCAACCTGCCCGAGGGAAAATGACCGACACATCCGACACCGGCTATCAGGTTCTGGCGCGCAAGTATCGCCCAGCGACATTCGCCGATCTGATCGGGCAGGATGCGATGGTGCGCACGCTGAAAAACGCCTTTGCCGCCGACCGTATCGCACAGGCTTTCATGCTGACGGGTATTCGCGGCACCGGAAAGACGACGACCGCGCGGATCATCGCCAAGGGGTTGAACTGTATCGGACCTGACGGGCAGGGCGGGCCGACGACCGATCCTTGTGGTATCTGCCAGAATTGTGTCGCGATCACCGAAGGCCGCCATGTCGATGTGATGGAGATGGACGCTGCCAGTAATACCGGCGTCCAAAACATCCGCGATGCGATCATCGAAACGGTCAGCTACCGCGCGGCGCAGGCGCGCTACAAGATCTTCATCATCGACGAGGTTCACATGCTCTCGACCAGCGCGTTCAATGCGCTGCTCAAGACGCTTGAGGAACCACCGCCGCATGTGAAATTTCTGTTCGCCACGACCGAAATCCGCAAGGTGCCGGTCACAGTCTTGTCGCGCTGCCAGCGTTTCGATCTGCGCCGGATCGAGCCCGAGGTGATGATCGCCCATCTGCAACAGGTCGCCGCCAAAGAGGGCGCGCAGATCGCCGATGATGCGCTCGCGCTGATCACGCGCGCCGCCGAAGGGTCGGTGCGCGATGCGATGAGCCTTTTGGATCAGGCCATCGCCCATGGTGCGGGTGAGACGACAGCAACGCAGGTGCGCGCGATGCTGGGTTTGGCGGATCGTGGCCGGGTGTTGGATTTGTTCGAGGCGATCATGCGCGGCGATGCGGCCGGCGCGCTCAGCGAGCTGGGTGGGCAATATGCCGATGGGGCCGACCCCGTCGCCGTGTTGCGCGATCTGGCCGAGATCACGCATTGGCTCTCGGTGGTGAAGATCACCTCTGAGGCCGCCGAAGACCCCACCATTGCCCCCGAGGAACGCATTCGTGGCCGCGCCTTGGCCGATCGCCTGCCGATGCGGGTTTTGACGCGGATGTGGCAGATGCTGCTCAAGGCGTTGGAAGAGGTCGCCCTTGCCCCCAACGCCATGATGGCGGCCGAAATGGCGGTGATCCGGCTGACCCATGTGGCCGATCTGCCCACGCCCGGCGATATGGTCAAAAAGCTGCAATCGACCCCGCCCCCAGCGGATGGGGGTGGTGCGCGTTCATCGGGGGCAATGGCCCCCAGTGCCGGACCGCGTGCCCAGCTTCAGCCGCCGCGCATCGGTGGTGGTGGTAGTGGCGGCGGTGCGGTGCAAGCGGCCTTGCAACACGCGCCCGGCCCCGATTTGTCGCTTTACCCCAGCTTTGCCAGCGTCGTGGCGCTGATCGAAGAGACCCGCGACATCAAGCTGCTGATCGAGGTCAAGAATTGCCTGCGCCTGATCAGCTATGCGCCGGGGCGGATGGAGTTTCAGCTAACCGATGATGCGCCCGCTGATTTGGTGCAACGCCTCAAGCGGGCCTTGCAACTGGCCACGGGGGCCAATTGGATCATCTCGCTTGCCAATGAAGGCGGCGCGCCGACAATCGCCGAACAAGACCAAGCCGCCAGCCGCGCCATCGCCGCCGAGCTCGAGCGTCACCCGCTTTTGCAAGCGGTCAAAACGGCCTTTCCAAAAGCGCGCATCGCCGCCATTCGCACCCGCGCCGAGCTTTTGGCCGCCGCACAGGCCGAGGCGCTGCCGGAACTGCCCGATCCCGATGATCTGCCAGAAGATTGGGATCCGTTCGAGGATGAATAGCGCGCTTGTGGCGGTGATGCCGCCTGCGTAACTGTGTTGTTATACTGACAGATGGAGATGTGATCGATGCTGAAGGGTTTGGGCGGGCTTGGTGGGCTTGGCGACATGGCCAAGCTGATGAAACAAGCGCAAGAGATGCAGACCAAGATGGCCGAGATGCAAGATGCGCTGGCCTCCATGACGGTGGAGGGCCAATCCGGCGCGGGTCTGGTCAAGGCAACGGCCACCGCCAAGGGCGAATTGGTCGGTCTTGATATCGATCCTTCGATCTTCAACAAAGACGACAAGGAAGTGGTCGAGGATCTGATCTTGGCCGCGATCAAGGATGCCCAATCCAAGGCACAGGAAAAAAGCCAAGAGGAACTCGGCAAACTAACCGAGGGGATGGGCCTTCCGCCTGGTATGAAATTGCCGTTCTGATCCGTGAGCGACGCGCCCAAGGATATCGAAGCGCTGATCGAGATCATGGCGCGCTTGCCGGGGCTTGGCCCCCGTTCGGCGCGGCGTGCGGTTTTGCATTTGATCAAAAAGCGCGGTGCCTTGATGCGCCCCTTGGCCGAGACGATGAGCCGGGTAGCCGAAACAGCGCGCGAATGCCTCAATTGCGGCAATATCTGCACAGGCGATCTTTGCCCCATCTGCACCGATGACACGCGCGCCAATGGCCAGATCTGCGTCGTCGAAGATGTGGCCGATCTTTGGGCGATGGAGCGCGGCAAGGTTTTTGCCGGGCGCTACCATGTGCTGGGCGGTACGCTTTCGGCGCTCGATGATGTCGGCCCCGAGGATCTGCGCATCCCGCGCCTGATCGACCGGGTGACGGGCGAGAGGGTGGGCGAGGTGATCTTGGCGCTCAACGCCACGGTCGATGGGCAAACCACGGCCCATTACATCGCCGATGCGCTGGCCGGGCAGGGGGTTGCCGTGACCTCGCTTGCGCAAGGTGTGCCGATCGGGGGTGAGCTTGACTATCTCGATGACGGCACGATTTCGGCGGCACTTCGGGCGCGCAAGGCGCTGTGATCGGCGCTGATTGCGCCAAGCGCGCCGTGACGCGGCGTCGATGAACCCTACCGCGTCGATTTTGACCTGTTTTCGACACCCCGAAAGCACTAACACTGCCGCTTGAAGGTTTTCCGACGCTACAGCGTCGCCAAGAGGAGAAACGCGATGAAGGTACTTGTGCCCGTCAAGCGCGTGATCGACTACAACGTGAAGGTCCGCGTCAAGGCGGATGGTTCGGGGGTCGATCTCGCCAATGTAAAAATGTCGATGAACCCCTTTGACGAAATCGCTGTCGAAGAGGCGATCCGCCTGAAAGAAGCGGGCAAGGCCGAAGAGGTCATCGTGGTCTCGATCGGTGTGAAGCAGGCGCAAGAAACGCTGCGCACGGCACTGGCCATGGGGGCCGACCGCGCCATTCTCGTCACCGCGACCGATGATGTGCATCAAGATATCGAGCCGCTGGCCGTGGCCAAGATCTTGGCCAAGGTCGCCGCCGAAGAGGGTGTTGGCCTTGTTTTGGCGGGCAAGCAGGCCATCGATAACGACATGAACGCCACGGGCCAGATGCTGGCTGCGTTGATGGGCTGGGCGCAGGCGACATTTGCCAGCGAATTGGCCATCGACGGCGATCATGCCGTCGTCACCCGCGAGGTCGATGGCGGACTTCAGACGATCAAGGTCAAGATGCCCGCCATCGTGACCGTCGATCTGCGCCTGAACGAGCCGCGCTATGCCAGCCTTCCCAATATCATGAAGGCCAAGAAAAAGCCGCTCGATGAAAAGACCGCTGCCGATTACGGCGTCGATGTCGCGCCGCGCCTGACGGTGCTGAAAACCACCGAACCGCAGAGCCGCAAGGCCGGCGTCAAGGTCGGTTCGGTCGATGAGCTGATTGCGAAACTCAAAGACGAAGCGGGGGTGATCTGATGGCTGTTCTTCTTCTTGCGGATGTGACGAACGGGCAATTGGCGGCCGATCAGGTCTCCAAGGCGCTCAGTGCCGTGACGGGCTTGGGCGATGTCCATGTGCTGGTCGCCGGTCAAGGCGGTGACGCAGCAGCGGCCCAAGCGGCCAGCTTTGCCGGCGTGTCCAAGGTGATCTTTGCGGGTGATCACGGCTTTTGCCACATGCTGGCCGAACCTGTCGCCGATCTTTTGGTCTCGCTCTCCGGGGGCTACAGCCACATCGCGGCACCCGCCACATCGGATGCAAAGAATGTGCTGCCGCGCGTTGCGGCCCTTCTTGATGTGATGGTCATCTCGGAAGTGACCGCCGTGATCGACGCCGAGACATTCGAGCGCCCGATCTATGCAGGCAACGCGATCCAGACGGTGAAATCGGGTGACAAGGTTAAGGTCATGACGATCCGCACCGCCGGTTTCGAGGCGGCCGCGACGGGCAATAACGCGCCGGTCGAGGCCTTGGCTACGGCTGCTGCAAGCGGGCTGTCGGCATGGGTCGAGGATAAGACCGCCAATTCCGACCGCCCCGAACTGACCAGCGCCGGTATCGTCGTCTCGGGCGGTCGCGGTGTGGGCAGCCAAGAGCAGTTCGCATTGATCGAGGGGCTGGCCGACAAGCTGGGTGCCGCGGTCGGCGCATCGCGCGCGGCGGTCGATTCGGGCTATGCGCCCAATGACTGGCAGGTGGGTCAGACCGGCAAAGTCGTGGCACCCGACCTTTACGTTGCCGTCGGTATTTCCGGCGCGATCCAGCATTTGGCCGGCATGAAAGACAGCAAGGTCATCGTTGCGATCAACAAGGACGAAGAGGCACCGATCTTTCAGGTGGCCGATTACGGGCTGGTCGCCGATCTGTTCGATGCAATCCCGGAGTTGACCGGCAAGCTTTGATCGCGCTGCACTGATTACCAAACGAACGCCCCGCGGCTTGGCCGTCGGGGCGTTTTCGTTTCACGACAACAGCGGCAGCAATGCCGTGGCTGCGCGATCATGCAGATCCGGCCCGGGCAAGGCGCGGGCCGCGGCCTCTTCGCGGGCGGCAAAGAACATCCCCCGTGTCGATTGGGCCATCTGCGTGTCACTTGGGCTGATGATACTGAGCGAGGCCGCCATCGCCCGCACCTCGGCCAGCATGTCGGGCGTGATAAAGAGCGGGTCAGGGCCAAGTGTGCCGGTTTGCAAGGGATCCTCGGGGTGGTGGCGGGCCAGCCACAGCAAATGCACGGGGACGTCGATCTCACACAGTAAGCTGCGCATTCGGGCCATCCACGCAACGCGCAATTCGGCAATGACAATACCGAAACGCTCAGCCGAAAGCCCCTGCAGGTGGCTGAGCAAGTGGCGGGTAAAGTGAAACTCGGTGAAATCGACGTCGCGGTAGATTGTGCGCAGCATGGCGGTAGTTTTGACGAAGCGGTCGTTGCGGCGTGGATGAACACCATAAAGCCGGTTCGAGATGTTTTGCGCGCCCGTGATTTGCAGCACCACCGCGGCGGCGTTTCGTGTCGCGCCGATGATGGCCGGATCATGCATCAAGACGTCCAGCCCTGCATTCATCACCCCCATGTTTACCACGGTGTGCGGCAGTTTCTCTGCCAGCTGCGTCGCGTAGGGGGCATGGATGAAGCGGCCGAATGTTTCTGAACCGCCCAGACACAGGATATAGGGTGCCTCCATCGCCGAAGCTGGCCCACGAAATCGTAGCACAGAGCCGGGATAGCTCACCGGCTCATAGGTAAGGGGCATCGGCCCCCTTTGTTCGAAACTCATCGCTCCTTCGCTCCCACCAGATTGAAGACTCACCCATCGGCAAGATTGGCGCGGAGGTGTTTCCAAAGAGCTAAGCTTATAATTCGTCTTGGATTTTTGTGATTTTTGAAGATCGGGCTGGGATGCGCGATGCAGCAGCCCGGGCTTGTGCCGATCCGGCTTGCAGGCCTATGGTGCGCCGAAAGCCAAGCGCGAGAGGCGACAATGCATATTTCTTCGATCGGTGTGGTCGGCGCGGGCCAGATGGGCAACGGCATCGCCCATGTCTGTGCCTTGGCGGGCTATGATGTGGTGATGACCGATATCAGCGCCGATGCGTTGGACAAGGCCGTGGCGCTCATCGACCGCAACATCGCGCGCCAAGTCGGGCGCGGCAAGGTCAGCGAGGCCGAAATGGCCGATGCCATGGCGCGCCTTCGCACCACCACCACGCTGGCCGAGCTGGGCCAAACCGATCTGATCATCGAAGCCGCGACCGAGCGTGAGACGGTGAAACAGGCGATCTTCGAAGATCTGCTGCCGCATCTGAAGCCCGAGACGATCCTGACCTCGAACACCTCGTCGATCTCGATCACGCGGTTGGCCTCGCGCACCGACCGGCCTGAGAAATTCATGGGTTTTCACTTCATGAACCCCGTGCCGGTCATGCAGCTGGTGGAATTGATCCGCGGGATCGCCACCGATGAAGAAACCTTCGCCGCATGCAAAGCCGTGGTGGATCGCTTGGGCAAGACAGCAGCCACGGCCGAGGATTTCCCAGCCTTTATCGTCAATCGCATCTTGATGCCGATGATCAATGAAGCGGTCTACACGCTCTATGAGGGGGTGGGTAACGTCACCTCGATCGACATGGCGATGAAGCTGGGCACCAACCACCCGATGGGGCCGCTGGAATTGGCCGATTTCATCGGGCTCGATACCTGCCTTGCGATCATGAACGTGCTGCATGACGGGCTGGCCGATACGAAGTATCGCCCCTGTCCATTGCTGACGAAATATGTCGAGGCGGGATGGCTTGGCCGCAAGACGCAGCGCGGCTTCTACGATTATCGCGGCGAGGTCCCGGTTCCCACCCGTTGAGGTGGGGCTGGCCTAGGCCTGATCGGGATCATCCCTCAGCGACAAGGTACGCGCGCGCAGCCACGCCATGAATTCGCGCGGCTTTCCGATTTGACCTTCCCATTGATCGGGTGTGATCGGATTGCCGATGATGGGTGCTTGCGGCTTGTCGAAGCTGTGGACCACCTCATGCAAGAGCAGCCCCTGACGCAGAACCGGCGAGATACGATTGGCCATGTGGTAAAGCCGTGAATTCGATCCGGTGAAAAAGCACGGCACGATCGTCGCGCCCGATGTGCGGATCATCTTGGCGGTAAAGACGTTCCATTCCCCCTCGATCGCGGGCCCCCACATGGTTTGCGAGGTGGCGACAGCGCCCGAGGGAAACAAAGCGATCAGGCCCTTTTGCGCCAAATGCTCCATCGCCACAGCACGCATCTGGAGCATCTTTTCCTGCGCATCCGGGTCATGGGGAAAGGGCACCGGGATCATGTAGCCCGCGGCCGACTCGTCCAGCCCGGTCAACAGCGCCCGGGTCAAAATGCGATAGTCGGGGCGGCGGCGGCCAATCAGATCGGCCAAGATCATTCCATCGACCAAACCATGGGGGTGGTTGGCGACAAAGATCACCGGGCCTTGGCTGGGGATACGCGCAAGCTGATGGGCGGGCGTTTGCAGATCGATGCCCATCGCCTGCATCGTGGCGGGCCAAAATGCCTGTCCCTTGACTTCGCCCATCTGCTCGAATTGGCGGACGCGGCGAATGATGGTGATTTTGCCTGTCATCCATTCCATGGCGCGCACCACGTTGCGTGTCCACGGATTTTCGAAGGAATTGGAATAGGTCAGGCTGCGCCGGTCATAGACCCGGTCGGCCCCCGGCATCAACGCAGGGCGCGGCGCATGGATATTTCGCGTTGTTGTATCTGTCACGCGCCCTTGTCCCATCCCGGTTTTTCGCCGTTGTGGCCCGGTTAGTTATCCTCGCCGAAGCGATCGCCGATCAACGTGGCCAGCGCATTTGCCAGCTCTTCCGCCTCGGGGCCCTTGGTTTCAACCTCAATAGTGGTTCCCATGGAAGCTGCCAACATCAAAAGCCCCATGATCGAGTCGCCGGCGGCGCTCAGCCCATCGCGGCGGACGGTGGCTTTGGCGTCATGGGCTTCGACAACCTCGACAAATCGGGCCGAGGCGCGTGCATGCAGGCCTTTGACATTGATGATCTCGAAATTGCGGATCACGCGCGCCTCATCCATCTTAGGGGGTTCCATCGAAACTGTTGATGTAGCGCCGGCCCGCATCGGCCGCGCGGGCGACCGCCTCATCCACGCTGAGATGCCGGGATTTGGCCAGCTTGATCAGCATGGGCAGGTTCACACCGGTCAGGATCTTGCGGTTTTGTGGTTTGCAGGCGGTCAAGGACAGGTTGGAGGGCGATCCGCCGAACATATCGGTGACCACCACCACCCCCGACCCATCGTCAACACGATCCGCGGCGTCGCAGATTTCGCGCGTGCGTGCCGCGCGGTCATCTTCGGGCCCGACCGAGATGGCGATCATCGCCTTCTGCCGTCCGACTACATGTTCCGTCGCCCGCATCAACTCGGAGGCAAGGCCCCCATGGGCAACGATGACGATGCCAATCACGTCTTGTTCGCCTCTGGCGTTTCCGTGGCGTCGATGCCTTGGGCACGACGCATTTCCACTTCCCGGTGTCTTTTAGACACGGGCCAACCTGTCTGTGCAAGGTGGGCGGCGATGATTTCGGTCAAAGCGACCGAGCGGTGTTGCCCGCCGGTGCAGCCGAAGGCAATGGTCAGATGGCTTTTGCCCTCGGCGGCAAAGGCCGGCAGCAGCATGTCGAGCATGTCGCCCACTTGATCGCGGAAGGCACCGAACCTTGCATCTGCTGCGATATAGCCCTGCACGGCGGGGTCACGACCATCTTGCGGGCGCAGCCCCGGCTCCCAATGCGGATTGCGCAGGAAGCGGCAGTCGAACACCAGGTCGGCCCCCGTGGGCAGGCCGCGCCGATACGAGAAAGACATGATCGTGATCGCCATGCGAGCGCCGCCTTCGGGGGCGAAAAGCCGGGTGATCTCGGCGCGCAGATCGTGCGGGGTCAGGGTCGATGTATCGACCAATACGCTCGCGCCTGCGCGCACCGGCCCCAAAAGCGCCAATTCCTGCGCGATGCCTTGCGCCGGGTCTGCGTCAGGGGCCAAGGGATGACGCCTGCGCGTTTCCGAATAGCGCCGCTGCAAAACATCGGCCGCACAATCGAGATAGAGCAGCTCCGGGGCATAACCCTCGGTGCCGAGCAGATGGGTGAAAGCGTCCAAAAGCCCTGTGGCTGAGTAGTCGCGGTTGCGCGCATCCGTGCCAAGCGCCATCGGCCGCTCGGGCGGCGGCCCCTCCAGCAAACGCGGCAAGAGTGACAAGGGCAGGTTGTCGATCGCCTCGAAGCCGAGATCTTCCAACGCATGGATCGCGGTCGAACGGCCCGCCCCCGACGGGCCGGTGACGAAGACCACACGCGCTTGCGCCGGCCGGGATGATTTCTGTGCAGGCGGCATCGGCCCAAGTGCCTCGTCTCAGGGTTCGGCGCGCCCCTGCCGCATCATCAAAAGCAGTGCCGGGGCAAGTCCATGTTCACCTGCAGCATGGATCAAGGGAACCGTGCTGTCACCTAGCGCGATCGTGTGCCGCAGGGGCAAACGTGCGGTTGCGGGGCGGTCCAGATCAACGGCCAGCACCAGTGGCGCCCGTGCAATGGTCGGGCCGGATCGGATCAGGCCGATACCACGCGCCTCGATCAGATCGCGCGCCTGTTCGGGGCGTTCCAACATGGCGGGTGGGCCACCGCTTTGCAGCCAGACCCCGTCATCCGAGATCAAGACCGCGCCAAGTGCCATCATCGCGATGGCCAGTGTCGATTTGCCCGTCCCCGGCGCGCCAAGGAGCAAAAGCCCCTGACCATCAACGGCCACGGCCGTGGCGTTGAGCCAAAGTGCCGTGCCCTTGCGCGCCGTGACCCAGCGCGCGATCGGATCGGGTTCAGGCTGCATGACGCCGCGAGGTCAGATCGGCAGGCCGACGACAAAACGCGCGCCAAGCGGTTCTGATGTTGCATCGGCCTCGGTCGGGCGGATGTTTTCGGCCCAGATCACGCCGCCATGCGCCTCGACGATCTGCTTGGAGATGGCAAGGCCAAGGCCCGAGTGATTGCCGAATTGTTGCACGGGGCGTTCGGAGTAGAATCGGTTGAACACTTTGGTCAGCGCCTCTTCGGGGATGCCGGGGCCGGTATCCTCGACCACGATCAGCACCCGGTTTTCCCGCCGCCTTGTCCAAAGCCTGACGGCATCACCGTCTTCGCAGAAAGAAATCGCGTTGGACAGAAGATTGACGAAAACCTGTGCCAGCCGCCCTTCGAGCCCCGAGATACGGATCGGCTCGAACGGCAGGTCGGTGACGAAATCGACGCCTTTCTTGTCAGCCTCACCGGCATGGTACTGCGAGATGTTCTGCAAGGTGCGGACGAGGTCGAATTCCTCTTCCTCTTCCTTGACCAATTCGCTGTCCAGACGCGAGGCGTTCGAAATGTCGGAGACCAGCCTGTCCAAGCGCTGCACATCATGCTCGATCACTTCGAGCAGGCGGTTGCGCTGTTCATCGGTCTTGGCCACGCGCATCGTGCCGACAGCCGAGCGCAGGCTGGCAAGCGGGTTCTTGATCTCATGGCTGACATCGGCGGCGAATTGTTCGTTCGAATCGATCCGGTCGTAAAGCGCCGAGACCATGCCGCGCAAAGCCCCCGAAAGCCGCCCGATCTCATCGGGCCGGCCGGTCAGGTCTGGGATGCGCACGCGCGTCGGGCTCATTTTGCGGGCGTTCTTGTCGCGCCCAAGTTCGGCTGCGGCGGCCAGATCGGCCAAGGGATGCGCGATGGTGGAGGCGAGAACGAGGCTCAACCCGATGGAGACCAAAAGCGCCACCGCGAACATCTGCAATAATTGCTCGCGTTCAACCCGGACAAGGTGATCGATCTCACCAGCCGCTGTGGTCACGACCACGGCGCCGACTTGGCCGGATGGGGCGAAGATCGGCGAGGCCGCCGCATAAAGCGTTCCCGTGCCATCGACGCCCCGGCTGAGGACGGTCAGGCCCTCGGCGGTCGGCGCGACCAAGGCGCGCGCCAGTTCCGATGCATCCCGGCGTGCGGGCTCCGGCGCGCCGCTGGTCAAAAGACGCGAAAGCCCCGACCAGACCCGGTTGAGAAAATCGGTGATCAACAGCGCATCCTGCCGGGTGCCATCGAGACCGCGCACCGGTCGGGCAGGGCTGCGCGACAGGGTCTGCGTGGTTGCCACCAAGGTATCGGGGTCAGCGAAAACAAAGACATCCACACCCGCCGACAGGCTGAGCCTGCTCAAGATCGATTGGATATCGACATCGCCGGCATCAAGTGCGCTGGCCGCCTCTTGGGGAATGGCCGCCTCGAACAACTCGGCGATCAGCGGCGCCTCGACGGCGAGCGCGCGCTCGCGCTGCACCACGAGGCTGTCGCGGAAGGGGTTGAGATACATCACCCCCGCAACAAGGACGACCATCGCCAAAAGGTTGAACAAGATAATCTTGCGCGACAGTGGCGAGCGGTTGAGCGACAGCATGTTGCGGCGCGCGCGCGCGGCCTTGAGCTCCTGTTCGACCGCGCCGGGCGGACGATCCCAGTCTTCGCCCAATACGATATCGGCGCGCTCATTGGCGCGGCGGTTGGTGAGTGACAAATCGGCGGGCACCGCGTGTCCGCCTATTCTTCGTTGTAGCGGTAGCCGATGCCGTAGAGCGTCTCGATCGCCGAGAAATCGTCGTCGACGCTGCGCATCTTCTTGCGAAGGCGCTTGATGTGGCTGTCGATGGTGCGGTCATCGACGTAAACCTGTTCGTCATAGGCCACATCCATCAGCTGATCGCGGCTTTTGACGAAGCCGGGGCGCTGGGCCAAGGCCTGCAACAGCAAGAACTCGGTAACCGTCAGCGAAACATCCTTGCCCTTCCAGTTCACGGCATGGCGCAAGGGGTCCATCGTCAACTGTCCGCGCACCATGATGGTGCTTTCCTCTGGCACACCTGCCGCGTCCGAGGCGATCGCTTCCTGACGGCGGAGGATCGAGCGGATACGCTCCACCAAAAGGCGCTGCGAGAAAGGCTTTTTGACATAGTCGTCAGCCCCCATCCGCAAGCCCATCAGCTCATCGATCTCATCATCCTTGGAGGTGAGGAAGATCACCGGCATCCGGCTTTTCTGGCGGAGCCGCTGCAACAGGTCCATCCCGTCCATGCGGGGCATCTTGATGTCGAAAACACCCAGATCGGGGAGGCGGCGGTTGAAGGCGTCCAGCGCGGACTGACCGTCATTGTAGGTTTCGACGTCGAAGCCTTCGGCCTCGAGAGTCATCGATACAGACGTCAGAATATTCCTGTCGTCATCGACAAGTGCGATCCTCGGCATACTCGTGATCCTTGTTACTGCTCAACTGCCATCTTTTTTCCATATTCTCTCTATTTGGAGCGCGAGAATCAATTGGAAATCTCCGAATCGGGCGATCCGCCACCGTCGAATTAATCTTTTGCGCGTTAATCAGTGATGAAACTGCCACAGCAAATGTGTCGCATGCTGCCTTACGCCCAAGCCTGATGCGAAAGAAAATGTCGGACTGGTTGCGCTAACTGGGTGACAGCGACCTGTTCAGCCATAAAAACGTCATGTTATAGGGCCGCATGGCACGGGCCCTGACCCGTAGGTTGCCACGACCTATCCAGGAGCAACATCAAATGACCACCCCTCGCGTTAACCCGTCACAGACTTTGGCCGCCCAAGGCATGACGGGCCTCGGCACGGTGCATTACAATCTTCTGGAGCCGGCCCTGATCGAAGCGGCCATCGCCCGTGGAGAAGGGCGGCTTGGCTTGGGCGGCACGCTTTTGGTATCGACCGGCACATTCACCGGCCGCTCGCCCAAGGACAAGTTCGTGGTCCGCACCCCGGCGGTCGAGGACCACATTTGGTGGGACAACAACAAGCCGATGACGCCCGAGGCCTTTGATGTGCTGCATGCCGATATGCTGGCGCATATGAATGGTGGCGAATATTTCGTGCAGGATCTTTACGGCGGTGCCGATCCCGCGCATCGGCTTGATGTGCGCGTTGTGTCGGAACTGGCATGGCACAATTTGTTCATCCGCCACCTTTTGCGCCGCCCCGCGGCCGAAGAGCTGGCGACATTCGTGCCGGAATACACGATCATCAATTGCCCCAGCTTCAAGGCAGATCCCGCGCGCCATGGTTGCCGCAGCGATACGGTGATCGCGCTGAACTTCGACAAGAAGCTGATCTTGATCGCCAATACCGAATACGCGGGCGAGAACAAGAAATCGGTCTTTACGCTTTTGAACTACATCCTGCCCGGCAAGGGCGTGATGCCGATGCATTGCTCGGCCAACCATGCCACGGGCAACCCCGATGATGCGGCGGTGTTCTTTGGCCTGTCCGGTACCGGCAAGACTACGCTTTCGGCTGATCCGGGCCGCACGCTGATCGGCGATGATGAGCATGGCTGGGCTGATCGCGGCATCTTCAACTTCGAGGGTGGCTGCTACGCCAAGACCATCAACCTGCGCGAAGAGGCGGAGCCGCAGATTTATGCCACCACCCGCACCTTCGGCACCGTGATCGAGAACATGGTCTATGACCCCGAGACGCTGGTGCTGGATTTCGACGACGCCAGCCTGACGGCCAATACCCGCTGTGCCTATCCGCTGGACCAGATCGAGAATGCCTCGACCACGGGGCTGGCGGGCCATCCCAAGAACATCGTGATGTTGACCTGCGATGCCTTTGGCGTGTTGCCGCCCATCGCGCGGCTGACACCGGCGCAGGCGATGTATCATTTTCTGTCCGGCTTCACCTCCAAGGTGGCGGGGACCGAGCGCGGCGTGACCGAGCCCGAGCCCACATTCTCCACCTGTTTCGGCGCGCCCTTCATGCCGCGCCGCCCCGAGGTTTATGGCAAGCTCTTGCAAGACAAGATCAACCAGCATGGCGCGACCTGCTGGCTGGTGAACACCGGCTGGACGGGTGGGGCCTATGGCACCGGCAATCGTATGCCGATCCGCGCGACACGTGCGCTGTTGACGGCGGCGCTGAACGGGTCGCTCACCAAGGGTGAATTCCGCCGCGATCCCTATTTCGGTTTTGATGTGCCGATGGCCTGCGCGGGCGTGGATGCGGGCCTGCTTGATCCGCGCGGCACCTGGGCCGATGCAGCGGCCTATGACCGTCAGGCGCAAAAGCTGGTGCAAATGTTCGCCGACAACTTTGCGCAGTACGTCCCCTACATCGATGACGATGTGAAGGCGGCGGCCATTTCCTGAACCAGTTGCGCCGGGCATTGCATCCGCGAAGCCCGGCCTTTCTGTGTCGACCGCTCAGCCGATCAGGCCGCGCCGTACCAGATTGGCGCCTGCCACGATCAGCACGATCAGCGTAACACGGCGAAACATCTCGGGGTTGAGCCGGTCCGACATCCAAAACCCCACCTGCATGCCAAGAAATGCCGGGATCAAGAGTGCCGCTGACCACGGGATTGTCACCGCGTTCAGCACCCCCGATTGCAGATGTCCGATCAACAGGCTGACGGAACCCAGCCCATAGACCACGCCTTGCACCAGCATTTGTTTGGCCTTGGGCATGTTCAGTGCGATGAGGTAAAGCACCGTGGGCGGCCCCCATGTGCCGGTCAGCCCCCCGATTGCGCCCGACAAAAACCCCACCCCCCATTCAGAGGGGTGACGCCAGCGCGGTGCGATGTGAAAGCGCACACCGCTGAGTTGGATCAGTGACAAGATCACCACAGGCACGCCGAGGACCAAGTAGAAGGTCTGCGTTGGGATCGCGGTCACGAATTGCGCGACCACCACGATCATCACGGAGACGATCAGGATATAGCGCCAGAACTCGCGCAGGACGGCGCGCGCCTCGGCCAAGGGAAAGCGCAAGACCTGCAACAGGTTCGACATCACGATGGGTAGAACGATTCCCGCCACCGCGACCAAGGGGTCAAGAAACAGCGACAGGCCAGAGATCATCACCAGCGGCATGGCAAAGCCAACCGCGCCTTTGACAAAGCCCGCCATCATCGTGACCCCGCAGGCCGCGACAAAGGCCCAAAGGGGCATAAGATCGAAACTCTCTTGTAGCATGGCGATCCCCTTACGGCGCAGTTCTAGCGCGCAGCCGGGCGCGCTGCACCGCAAAAAGCGATGCGACATTTTCCTGCGTTCGTGCGGAAATTTTGGTATTTTTGTTGCGCTGCACCTGCAAACACTCTAAGTCCACAAAAAGGCCCAAGCCGCGACCAAGGAGACCGACAATGCCCCGTGATGCACAGCCGATCGCCGAGACCCAAGTCATTCTTGACGATCTTTTGGCGCTGGGCGCGGCCGCCCTTTCGCCGGTCGAGGGGTTGTTGGACACGGCGCGCATGCGCGTGGCGGCCTTGGTCACGGTCGATGGCCGCATTTCTGGCCCTGCGATCGAAGAGAACCAGACCGCCGCCCATGGTTTGGCGTGGCTGGCCACTTACGTCGAATCGCTGCGCCAGATGCAGGCTTGGGCCGAGCGCCTGAGCGAACAGGGCAAGTTCGGCGAGGTGGAGCAGTTGATCCACCAAATCGCATTCGGCGAATACCTTGCCCAAATCACAGGCGGCATCCAGATGAATCAGGCCGAGATCCTGCGTCCGCAGGATTTGGGTCTGTCGCCCGAAGATTTGCGCGCTCTGTCCGCGCCCGAGGTGGTGATCCTCACCCAATCGGGCAATACGCAGGCCGCGCGGTTGCGCTTGGTCGCGCTGATGCGCGAACGCCGGGCCGAGATCACGGTGGGCAATGCCGGCCTTGATGACGAGCTGGAGATGATCCGCGAACAGTTCCGCCGCTACGCGCTGGACCGCGTCGTGCCCCATGCCCATGAATGGCATCTGAAGGATGAGTTGATCCCGATGGAGGTGATCGACGAATTGGCCGAGATGGGTGTGTTCGGCCTGACCATCCCCGAGGAATTCGGCGGTTTCGGCCTGTCCAAGGCGTCGATGTGCGTTGTCTCGGAAGAACTCAGCCGCGGCTATATCGGGGTTGGGTCGCTTGGCACCCGGTCCGAGATTGCGGCCGAGTTGATCCTTGCGGGCGGCACCGATGCGCAAAAGGAAAAATGGCTGCCCGGTCTTGCCAGCGGTGAAATCCTGCCCACGGCTGTGTTTACCGAACCCAATACCGGCTCGGACCTTGGGTCGCTTCGCACCCGCGCGGTCAAGGACGCCAATGGCGATTGGATCATCAAAGGCAACAAGACATGGATCACGCATGCCTCGCGCACCCATGTGATGACGGTTCTGGCCCGCACGATCCCTGACACCACCGATTACCGGGGCCTGTCGATGTTTTTGGCCGAGAAAACGCCGGGCGATGACGCCAACCCCTTTCCCGATGAGGGCATTTCGGGCGGCGAGATCGAAGTGTTGGGCTATCGCGGCATGAAAGAATACACGGTCAATTTCGACGATTTTGCCGTGAAGGGTGAAAACCTTTTGGGCAGCGAAGAGGGCCAAGGCTTCAAGCAGCTGATGCAGACCTTCGAATCGGCTCGCATCCAGACGGCGGCGCGCGCCATCGGCGTGGCGCAAGCGGCGCTGGATGAAGGGATGCAATATGCCGAGGATCGCAAGCAATTCGGCAAATCCCTGATCGACTTTCCGCGCGTGGCCAGCAAGCTGGCCATGATGGCGGTCGAGATCATGATCGCGCGTCAGCTGACCTATTTCAGTGCATGGCAGAAAGATCACGACCGCCGCTGCGATCTTGAGGCGGGGATGGCGAAGCTTTTGGGTGCGCGCGTGGCTTGGGCTTGTGCCGATAACGCGCTGCAGATCCACGGCGGCAACGGCTTCGCGCTGGAATACAAGATCAGCCGCATCCTGTGCGATGCGCGCATCCTCAATATCTTCGAAGGTGCCGCCGAGATTCAGGCACAAGTCATTGCGCGGCGGTTGTTGGGCTAGGCCAAACGATCAAGGCGCGCTAGACGAAGTCATGCGCGCCTTTCTTGCCCTTGATATCCCCGACGACGTCGCCGCCGCGTTGATCCGGCTGCAATCAGGCATCCCCTTTGGCCGCCCCGTGCCGGAGGAGAATCTGCACCTGACACTCGCCTTTTTCGAGGACGCGCCCGATCACGGGCTTGAGGCGCTGCACGAAATGCTCAGCGCCCTGCGCATGCCGCCTGTCGAGATCCGATTCACCGGGCTCGACAGTTTTACCGAAGCCGAACGCGGTTTGATCTTTGCCGATGTCGTTCGCAGCAATGCCTTGCAGGCGCTGCATGACCGCATCGCCAGCCTTTGTCGAAAGGCGGGGCTTGATCTACCGCGCCGCCGCTTTCGACCCCATGTCACCTTGATGCGCGCAAACCGCCGCCCCGATGGCGCGGGGCGCGATCGGCTGGCCGCAAGCTTGGGCGCGCGCGCCGATTTGCCGGGGTTCACCGCGCGGGCGGTGACGCTTTACCGCTCCACCCTTGGGCCGCGTGGCGCGATCCATGAGCCGTTGGCGGCCTATCCGCTGTCGGGCTAAGCTGCGCGCGCTGCGATCAGATCGATCAGGCGTTGGCGTGCGGCTGGCAGGGGCTTGTTGCCCAGCGCATGTGCCAGATGCGTGGACAGAAAATGCCCCGTGGTCTGTAGGCCCAACACCACCTCGCGCGGGTCATCGCCAGGTACGCCGCGCATCACACCGGGCAATGGCAAGAGGCGATCCGCCCATTCCCCCGCCCCCGCGACCGAGACCGCCCGGCCCGTGCGCGGCGAGACATAGGCCAGCCCCTGCGTCACCCCCGTGACGGCACAGGATGACAGATCGAGGCCAAAGCCCGTTTCCTCCAAGAGGGCTTGCTCCCAGCCAAGATAGGCCTCGACCCAGCGATCCGCGCCCAGCCCGTCAAGCAGGGCCGCGCTGCGCGCATAAAGTGCGGGGTAGGCTTGGCGTTCAGGCAGCGCAAAGGACAACAGCGCGCAAACCGCGCTAAGCCCGGCCAGCATCAGCCGATCCTCCATCGCCGCCGCCGCGCGCCCCTTGATCGGGTCGATCGTGTAGCTGCCCATATGCGCATCCAGCCGCGCCCGCCATGTCGCGTCAAGCTGTGCGCCGGGTTGCAACAGGGGCGCCATCTTGCGCGAGGCGCCACCACGGACAACACCCAAGTGGCGGCCATGTTCGGCCGTGAAAAGATCAACGATCGCGGCATGTTCGCCATGCCGACGTATGCCCAAAACGATCCCTTCGGCGCGCCATTCCATAGGGCGGAGTTAAGCCTTGCCGCCCCACCTTGTCCATCGCGCAGGCACATGGCAGGTTTTGGCCCATGTTTATGGTTTTGCCGCGTCCGGCCCGTCGTATGGCATTGGCGATCGCCGTTTTGGCGTTGGCCTCGCTTTGTGCGCAGTTCATCCATCTGCATGCACGCGCGCATGTCCCGATCTTTGTGACCGCATGGGATATGGCGCGCTATTTCACCATTTTGACCAATTTGCTTGTGGTGGTCACCTTTGCGGTGATGTCGCGCCCTGTGCGGGCCGAGCTTGCCGCGCCTTGGCTTGCCGCCTTGAGTTTGGCGGCGATCTTGTCCGGGCTGATCTATCATCTGGTGCTGGCCCAGCTCATCAGCTTTACTGGGTTGGGGTGGTGGGCCGATCATGGGCTGCACAGCCTGATGCCTATCGCAATCGCGCTGTGGTGGTTGGCATATGCGCCCAAGCAACGGCTCGATTACGCCGATCTGCCCATCTTCGTGCTATGGCCGTCGGTCTATGGGGCCTATGCGCTGGCGCGCGGTGCGGCGGATGGGATTTATCCCTACCCCTTTATCGACCTATCGGTCATGGCCCCGATCGCTGTGGCGACAAATCTGGCCGGGTTGCTGGTGCTGTTCTTGCTGGGTGGCGTCTTGATGATCTTGATCGGGCGTTTTGCTGATCGCTGACCGGCTTATGCCAAGCCATCTTCGCCCAGCAGGTGCCGCCCTGCGCGATCCTCGATCTCGATCACCCAAAGGTCGGGGTCAAAGCCGCGTTGGCGGGCAATCGCGCCATCCACCTCGGCTTCGGGGCCTTGGGCCAGTTCCATCCAGCGGCTCTCGCCGCTCATCGGGTCGCTGCGGCGTTGAAAGGCCACGGCCAAATCGTCAAGCGTGCTGCATTTGACCAAGACCGCCCCCGCCGTCGCATCGCCGCGCGCCATGACATAGGCGGGGATATCGGCCTGCCTGAGGCGGGCGAGATAGGCCTGCACCCAGAATTCCGCCGTCAGCCGAACCATCGCGCTTAATTCCCGTCGCGGAAATCGAGCCCCATCTCGGAATAGCGCTCGGCCTCGTCCAGCCAGTTGGGGCGCACCTTGACCTGCAAGAACAGATGCACACGGCGGCCCATGAATGCCTCCAACTCTTCGCGCGCGGCCTTGGAGACGGCCTTGATCGTCTCGCCACCCTTGCCCAGCAAGATACCCTTGTGGCCATCGCGGCTGACATAGACGATCTGGTCGATCCGCGCCGATCCGTCTTCGCGTTCCTGCCAGCTTTCGGTTTCAACGGTCAGTTGATAGGGCAATTCTTCGTGTAGGCGCAGCGTCAGCTTTTCCCGCGTCATCTCGGCGGCGATCATGCGCATCGGTAGATCGGCGATCTGATCCTCGGGGTAAAGCCACGGCTCTTCGGGCAGGGATTGCCCCAGCCAAGCGCGCAGATCATCGACCCCATAGCCCTTTTCCGCCGAGATCATGTAGGTGCGCTCGAAGGGGAAGGCTTCGTTCATCTCTTCGGTTAGCTTGAGTAGCGTGGGTGCCTCGACCTGGTCGATCTTGTTGACCGCCAAGGCGACGCGCCGCCCACGGGCCTTGTCTTGCATCGCCGCCAGAATGGCCTTGACCCCTGCGGTCATGCCGCGATGCGCCTCGATCAGCAAAACGATGATATCGGCATCGGCCGCGCCACCCCAAGCGGCGGCGACCATGGCGCGGTCCAGCCTGCGGCGGGGTTGAAACAGGCCGGGCGTGTCGACAAAGACGATCTGCGCGTCGCCCTCGATGGCGACACCGCGGATCCGCGCGCGCGTCGTTTGTACTTTATGGGTCACGATCGAGACCTTGGCCCCCACCATCCGGTTGAGCAGGGTGGATTTGCCCGCATTGGGCTCTCCGATCAGGGCAACGAAACCGGCACGGGTGGTCATGGGATATGTCCTTGGGATCTCTGGCCTGTGGTCCTAGCCCATCGCGGCCGCATTTGCCACAGTCCACAGTTGCGCGAAACCGGCCTTTGGCTGTATGCGCGCGGCACAGAGGCGATCATGCGGCGTAGAAGGGGATGATCATGACGGCGAAGGTTTTCATCGATGGCGAAGTTGGCACGACCGGGTTGCAGATCCGCGCGCGTCTTGCACGCCGTGATGATATCAGCCTGATCTCGCT
>Ga0209137_1000295_pt1 | contig 54904 bp, 49 predicted proteins | sample SaaInl5LU_22_DNA_FD_184642 | JGI IMG/M metagenome (GOLD analysis project Ga0209137, IMG submission 184642) | Marine microbial communities from expanding oxygen minimum zones in the Saanich Inlet - ESP_105LU_22_DNA (SPAdes) (version 2) | ecosystem: Environmental > Aquatic > Marine > Intertidal... | reverse complement strand
TGTTTGAACTGGATTCTGAACGTGATTTATATTCGGCTATGCAAGGCGTGATGTCGCAAGGCGATGATGCAAGTTTGCGAGAGACCGATGGTTTTAATTTGTTTTTACAAGCCCTCTCAAATTTAGCTGCACCTGTAGACCAATTCTTTGATAAGGTTATGGTCAATGTTGAGGATCAGGCGGTTAGGGATAATCGGTTGGCTATCTTATCTAATCTAGTTTTTCTTATGCGTAAGACAGGTAATCTGTCGCGCATTGTTAAGGGATAATCAGGAGGTAATAAGGATAATAATGATGGATGCAGCCAAACAGACATATTGTTTCGGACCGAGCCTTACGGATGGGGATGCAACCATGTCCGCTATATTGGGTGGTAAAGGCGCTAATCTAGCGGAAATGAGCCGCTTGGGTTTACCCGTTCCGCCTGGCTTCACGATCCCTACCTACATTTGCAATTCGTTTCTGGCCGATCAATCCACCAAAAAAAATGGTTTGCCTGAAGCGGTCAAGCTTGCTGTCAGTGAGGCTATGGGTAGCTTAAAAGAGCAGTTGACGTTGGCGACAGAGTTCCCACTTTTGGTCTCAGTTCGGTCTGGTAGTCGAGCTTCAATGCCGGGGATGATGGACACAGTTTTGAACCTTGGCCTTAATGATGAGACGGTTGAAGCCTTGGCCGCGGCCACACAGAACCCTCGTTTTGCATGGGACAGTTATCGCCGATTTTTACAAATGTATAGCGATGTTGTCTTGGATGTTCCGCATGATTATTTTGAGGAGATCCTCGATAATTATAAGTTAGAACAGGTTTTGACTGCGGACGGAGATTTGCAGGCCGATGATTGGCGTGAGGTCTGTGTTCGCTTTAAGGCGCTCATAGCCGAAGAAACGCAAGATGGTTTTCCGATGGTTCCTGAGCAGCAGCTATTTGGAGCCATTGAGGCGGTGTTTAAAAGTTGGAATAATACACGAGCTGAAACCTACCGGCGCCTGCACAATATTCCCGATGAATGGGGAACCGCGGTGACGGTTCAGGCTATGGTGTTTGGTAACCTCGGCGATAGTAGCGCTACAGGCGTTGCTTTTACGCGTAATCCGTCGACTGGCGAAGCGCATTTATATGGCGAGTTCTTGGTCAATGCCCAAGGTGAAGATGTTGTCGCCGGAATACGCACGCCTCACTATTTATCGCGTCTAGCGCGGGAAACGGCGATGGATGTAAACTTATCTCTTGAGGAGATTATGCCAAGCGTCTATGGCCAATTTGTTGATCTAAGCGCTAAGCTCGAAGATCATTTTCAGGATATGCAGGATATTGAGTTCACCATTCAAGATGGAAAGTTATATCTCTTGCAGACACGCGCAGGCAAACGGACAACGAAGGCAGCTATAAAAATTGCCGTCGACTTTGTCGCCGAAGGACGCATTGATAAGAACCAAGCTTTGATGCGCATCGATCCGCTAGCGCTCAACCAGCTTTTACACCCAACGATTGACCCAAGCTTTCAGGCACATGTTTTAACGCAAGGCCTGCCAGCATCGCCAGGTGCCGCTAGCGGTAAGGTTGTTTTTACTGCCGATGCTGCGGAGACTGCAAAGGCGGATGGGGAAGATGTAATTTTGCTTCGTATGGAAACCAGCCCTGAAGATATTCACGGCATGTATGCCGCTAAGGGTGTCTTGACCTCACGCGGTGGAATGACAAGCCACGCGGCCGTAGTAGCGCGAGGGCTAGGTCGTGCATGTGTATCTGGCGCCAACGCAATACGAATTGATGCTGAACGAAAAGTTGCACAAATTGGTACGCAAGAAATCAAAGCTGGCGACATGCTAACCATTGATGGCTCGACGGGGCGTGTAATCTTGGGAGCTGTTCCGACTATCGAGGCGGAGCTATCTGGAGACTTTAACACGATGATGGGATGGGCGGATGGTGCACGCCGACTTGGTGTTCGGGCCAATGCTGAGAGCGTCGATGATGCCAAACAAGCGATTAAATTGGGCGCTGACGGTATTGGCTTGTGTCGCACGGAGCATATGTTTTTTGAACCGACCCGCATTGGTCTGGTCCGTCGGATGATTTTGGCCAAGACCAAAGCGACGCGTCAGAGAATATTGGATGAATTGCGTCCATTGCAAACGGCCGACTTTCTATCCTTGTTTGGGGCCATGCCGGGCTTGCCAATTACGATACGTTTGCTGGACCCACCGTTACATGAGTTTTTACCCCAGCCCTATGATGATATTAGCGATCTGGCGGAAAACCTTGAGTTTGAGGTTGTTGAACTTCGTTCGCGCCTTATAGCGCTGCATGAAGCTAATCCGATGTTGGGCCACCGCGGAAGTCGATTGGCGGTTACTCAACCTGAAATATATAAAATGCAGGTCGAAGCTATTTTAGATGCTATGGCCTCACTTGATGAGGGCGTGCGGCCAGACTTGGAAATTATGGTTCCGCTGATTATTTCCGAGGCCGAATTGATTAAAATGAAAGTGCTGGTCACGTCTCATGCCGAGCAATGGTCCGAGCGAACTGGCAAGTCAGTGAAATTTAAGTTTGGTACAATGATCGAAACACCGCGGTCCGCTCTCGTAGCTGACCAGCTCAGTCACCATATTGAATTCATGTCCTTCGGGACAAATGATATGACGCAGACGACACTTGGGGTTAGCCGCGACGATGCGGGTAGCTTTTTAACGCAATATGTCTCTGAAGGTCTGTTGAATGTAGATCCCTTTGTTAGTTTGGACCAAGATGGGGTCGGTCAATTATTAAGAATTGCATGCGAACGTGCCTTGGCTGCCAATAAAAATATTAAAATTGGCCTTTGTGGTGAACATGGTGGTGACCCAGAATCGATTAAATTTGCTGATAGTTTGGGGCTGGATTATGTGTCGTGTTCGCCGTTTAGACTGCCAATTGCTCGGTTGTCGGCAGCGCAATCTGCGCTAAGTAACTGTTAATAAGTAATATACAAATCCATATTTACTTTGAGTTCGAAACAAATCATTTTACCATGGCCTATCGGGCTGGGGAGTTCCAATTTGAAATCTAACGCTAATAAACCACGTGAAACGAATGCAAAGGCAGGTGTGAAATTTATGCACGCCGCAAGCATTATCGCTGTGGTTGGCGTATTGAGCTTAATCTTTTTTAGTCAGCTATCCCCACCAGTCTCCGTGGATATTGAAGACATGGCTGGTTATACTGAACCATCCTTTTATACTGATCCATCCTTGAACAGCAGCGGTAATGATTTTCGCCTTGATGAATATTTTCAAGGCCGTGTGGCAGAGGGTAATCGTGAAACTTATACGCAGGCGCGCGAGTGTTTAGCGCAGGCAATTTATTTTGAAGCACGCAGTGAACCAGTAAACGGCTGGATTGCTGTTGCGGATGTCGTTTTGAACCGCGCCCGTGATGCGAGATATCCAGGTTCGGTTTGCGGTGTTGTTTTTCAAGGATCCTATCGCAAGCACCGCTGTCAGTTTTCTTTTGCCTGCGACGGTCAGCCAGATAACCCCTATAATTCTGGGCTATGGATGAAGGCACAGCGGTTGGCGGCCTATAAGCTTATGAATTATGCAAAAGGCCCAATGCTTCTTCAAGCAACACATTATCATGCGGATTATGTGACACCCTATTGGACATCAAGTATGGTGAAGTTAGAAAAAATTGGTCGTCATATTTTTTATACCGACCGCGTTTCTCAAAATTAATTTAATTATTTAATCTCTATGTCTAGACCGAGGTCGAGGCACGGGGCGGAATGTGTTATCCGCCCAACAGATATATAATCCACACCGCTATCGGCGATGGCACGAACTGTCTCTAGACTGACCCGTCCGGAGGCTTCAAGTTTTGCGCGCCCTGCATTTAAGGCGACGGCCTGCTTGAGCGTGTCGGTCGACATGTTATCTAATAATACAGCTCTTGCGCCAGCATCCAATGCTTCTTCTAGCTGATCCAAACGATCGACTTCAATTTCGATTTGCACCATATGTCCGGCATTTTCTTGAGCACTTTTTAAGGCGGCCGTAACCGAGCCTGCCACAGCGATGTGATTATCTTTAATCAAGATTGCGTCATAGAGCCCGAACCTATGGTTAACGCCGCCGCCCGCACGAACCGCGTATTTTTCTGCAGCGCGCAGACCGGGTGTAGTTTTTCGGGTATCACAGATTTTGCAATTTGTTCCGGCAACGGCGGTGACCAGTTTGCTTGTTTCGGATGCAATGCCGGATAGGTGGCCAAGAAAGTTTAGGGCCACTCTTTCGGCGCTTAAAACATGTCGGCCGCTTCCTGAAATTCGTAGCGCCATCATATATGGTTCAAGTCGCGCTCCGTCTTCGATCAGGCGGTCGCATTGAATGTTTGGGTCGATCAGCTTGAAGCTAGCGATAGCGAAGTCCAATCCAGCTAGCACACCCAAATCCCTGGCCGCGATAACGGCCTCCGCGCGAGCACGCTCTGGAACGGTAAAGTTAGACGTAATGTCTCCCGCTTGTCCTAGATCCTCGGTAAGTGCACTTTTAACAAGGCTTTCGATTAGGTCGGTTGGAAGCGGGGAGAGGTTCATCGAATGTCTACCTTACCTGATTAGATTTATGTTTAGGGCTGTTAAGACCTTCGCGGTTTCTAGCAGCCTTGGCGATAATTCGAGCATCATCTAGGGTTAAGTCGCTGGAAATAGCATCTGGCAAGTGATCCTTAAAGTCTTTGCGGAAATGAGCGCCGCGGCTTTCTTGGCGCTGGTAAGCCGCCGCCGTAATCAATAGGGCGGTAGATACCATGTTAATCATTGGGGCGCGTCCCATGCTCGCTTTTTCTAAGCGCATTAGATGAATAAGCATATCACGAAGGCCGGTTTCATCGCGCTCAACACCGACATGCGCCGACATCATGCTACGCAGTTGGTGGATGGTAGGAAGGGCGTTTTCGTCCTGCTCACTCAATTGAGATTGCGGCGGTTGCGGGGTAGCTATGCTGCGCCAAGGTATTAAGTTATTAACGTCTTTAGCAATACGCGCGGCAAATACGAGCGCTTCGAGCAATGAGTTACTCGCCAAGCGATTAGCGCCGTGCGCACCTGTCGAAGCCGCTTCGCCGCAAACCCACAAGCCTTCAAGGCTAGCGCGGCCATTTATGTCCGTCCTAACACCACCCATATGATAATGCGCGGCTGGTGCAACTGGCAAAATATCGCGGCGTGGGTCAATGCCCGCTTGTTTGCATGTTTCGGCTACTGTTGGAAAATGCTGGTCAAAATTATCGGTAAACGATCTCAGCTCTGGGCGCCGCAGGTCTAGCCCAACAAATCCACAACGTTGGCGTTCTCTGAATACGGCTCGAGCAACAATATCGCGAGGGGCCAATTCCGCATCAGGATGGATATCTGTCATGAACCGTTCGCCTTCGGCATTGACGAGCCAAGCCCCTTCGCCTCGCAGTGCCTCGGTCGCAAGTGGTGCCGGGTCACCTAGGCCGGTAAAGGCCGTTGGGTGAAATTGAACAAACTCAACATCGCGCACTCTTGCACCCGCACGCGCCGCCATGGCAATGGCTTCACCATTGGCAAAAATTGGGTTGGTTGTAACGTCATAAAGGTGCCCGGAGCCGCCAGTGGCGATGATAACTGCGCGCGCTTTAATCAGTAGGGGCGCGTTATGACTGGGCTCAAAAGTACGGTGGGCAAACACGCCAACGACCCTGTCATTCTCAACCGCAAGCTCATAACCGGAAAGCCCTTCTAGAAAACGAATGGCTGGGTTGCTTTCAGCCGAACGTAAAAGCGTTTGCATGACTTCATGGCCGGCGCGGTCACCGCTAACACCAATAATTCTATTTTGGCTGTGGGCTGCTTCGCGGCCTAATTTAAGATTGCCATGCGCGTCCGTCGAAAAGGGAACGCCTAGGTTACATAGATCGTCTATTCGTGCTTCAGCTTCTGCAGCCAATAGATGCGCAATCTTACTATCAACTAGGCCAGCGCCGGCACTCAGTGTGTCATGCGCATGCGCATCGATACTGTCGTCTGGGCCGATTGGTGCTGCAATACCGCCTTGTGCCCATGCGCTCGCAGCACCTTGATTTCGTTTACCCGCAGACATAATGGTTACTGGGCGAGGTTGCATTTTCAGAGCCGTGAAAATACCCGCAAGACCCGCACCTATAATAAGTACGTCGCCTGCATCAATGATATTTCCAGTAAGAGATTGCATATCTAATTATCTAACTATCTGCTCATTTCGATCATACGCTCGACAGCCGCGCGCGCACGTTCGGCAACTGCCGGATCGACAGTGACTTGCTGACGATTAAAGACCAAGGCCTCCAGAATTTTAGGCAATGTGATCTGTTTCATGTGTGGGCATAGGTTGCATGGACGAACAAAGTTCACGTTTGGATTCTCGACAGCAACATTGTCACTCATTGAACATTCAGTAACCATCAAAACACGGTCAGGCTGCTCATCCGTCACCCACTTAATCATAGCCGCCGTAGAACCTGAAAAGTCGGCTTCCTTGAGAACGTCAGGCGCGCATTCAGGGTGCGCAATGATGCGTAAGCCCGGGTCATTCAACCGATAGTCTTGAAGCTCTTCGGCTGTGAAACGCTCATGTACTTCACAGCGCCCTTTCCAGCTAATCACTTCTACATCCGTTTGGTTGGCGATGTTCTGAGCTAAATACTCATCAGGAATGCACAACACGCGAGGTACGTTTAGATCATTCACGATCTTCACAGCATTGGAAGATGTGCAACAAATATCGCTCTCCGCTTTCACTTCAGCCGATGTGTTGACGTAGGTGATAATCGGCACGCCGGGATAAGCTTCGCGCAAGGCGCGTACATCAGATCCCGTGATCGATTCAGCTAATGAGCACCCACCCATATCAGGAATAAGAACGGTCTTATTAGGGTTTAGAAGTTTTGACGTTTCGGCCATAAAATGGACGCCGCATTGAACAATAATATTAGCTTCCGCGCGAGCCGCTTCAATGGCCAACTGCAAGCTGTCACCAACGACGTCTGCGACACCATGAAAAATTTCAGGTGTCTGATAATTATGGGCTAAGATGATTGCGTCTTTTTCTTTTTTGAGCTGATTAATAGCCTTAATATATGGCGCAAAGCTCGCCCACTCGATTTCAGGAATAACTTTCTGAACGCGCGCATAAGCTGGTGCCATTTCTTTGGCGAGAGCCGGAGTATATTGAATATCCATTTCCTCGAGAAGTTTCGGGCCCAAAGCGCCAACCGGAGACGAGTTGGCGTGGCTCATTGTTTCCTCTGAAATTACAGTCATAATACTCCCCCTGCTCACATTCGTCTTTGCGGTCGTGTCCGATGTTTTATTCTACGCTCTACATTTATACTCATATTGAGCATAAATACCTACATACTATATGGGCTTGTGGGGGTAAAAAGCAAGGCTAACAATCCATTATTGCTCTACCTGTGGCGATTTGGTCAGCCTATGAATAGACGCCTAATCTGACTCGTTTCAGCTATTTCAAGCGGCTTCGGCTCGGGGTTACGCGCAAGCCAGAGAGTAGGCGGTCGGGAGACGCTTCATCTCTTAGGCGAAAAATCTCGGCTGGGCGGCCTCTGGCGCGTGAAATTTGGCCGGTGCTGGTCACCATATTTGACTTTTCGACTAGGCGGCGAAAGTTTTGCTTATGCAGTTGGGCGCCTAATATGCTCTCCGTAGAGGCTTGTAATTGGCCGAGTGTAAAGGTTTCGGGCATCAGGTCGAAAATGACAGGACGATATTTCATTTTTCCGCGAAGGCGTCCCAAAGCGGTTGCGAGAATACGTCGATGGTCCAATTGTAGCGGCTGGCCAAGTCCGGCTGACTGGGCTCGCTCATCGGATGTACGGCCATCTAATAAGGTTTCATGGACAAGACCTGCTTCGTATAAAAGTTCATATCGTTCTAATACAAGCTCTTCATCCCAAGTTCGGTTATCGACACCAAAGGCTAAGTTTACGCGTTCGCGGTTCGCCTCTTGTGCGTGGTCATTTAGCCAAGTGTTGAGGGCTGGTAAAACCGTTTCATCTAATATCTCCGGTCGCTGATCGCGCCAATCTTCCCATGGGAAAAAGCTATAGAGCGATTGCCAGACACTCTCAGTGTCATCGGCATCGTCGCCCATTTGATGAATGTTTCGTGTCAGTGCTAAGTAGCCGACGGAGACAACATGATCTTCGCCCGTCTGATCCATGGCATGGCGCCCGCGATCTCCAAATGTATAAAGTTGTTCTGCGTGCTCAATTTGAACGCCAACCTGCGCTTCGACCCACTGCCGCAGACCAATTTCCATTGTTCGATGTTCTAGCGGGTAAAACGGGCCGAACGGTAGACGCTTCGGTTCGTCACTGACGCTGACGACGAGACGACAGCAGGGCTGATTGTCGATTAGGCGAATAATCGCCGCACTTAGGTCAATCAGAACGCCGCCACGCAATTGATTTTCATAGGGAGCTGTGTCGCTCGTACTAATCTCTGAATGCGATTTGGAATGCGATTTCGACTTGGATATCGGCTTGGATTTCGAATTAGATTCAGACATGCGCTATTGTGCAGATCAACGGCCATTATGCCAAGGGGATAATCACAAGATTTGCAGGATTATACTTAATTGCATTTTCGAACGATGATCGACCCAGCCGAATATCCTGCTCCAAAGCTACAAATCACCCCGAGGTCACCGGTTTCCAAATCTTCTTTATGAGAATGAAAAGCGATGATCGACCCCGCCGAACTGGTATTGGCATATCTGTCGAGTACGATAGGGTTCTGCTCAAGGCTCGGTTCAAAACCAAGAACTTTCTTGGCAATTAAATCATTCATGCCCTTATTGGCCTGATGCAACCAGAAGCGCTTTACGTCCTGCGCCTTAATTTCGTTTTGGGCTAGATGATCTGAAATCATCTCCGCGACCATTGGTACGACTTCGCGAAAAACCTTGCGTCCTTCTTGAACAAATAACTTATCCTTGGCGCCGACACCCTCGGGCGATGTACGATTCAAGAAGCCATAATTATTGCGGATATTATTTGAAAACTTAGTCATGAGACGTGTGCCGAGAAGTTCAAAATTATCCTTCGCTACGGCCACGTCCTTATGTTCTAAAACGACAGCCGTGCAGACATCCCCAAAAATAAAATGGCTATCGCGGTCGCGGAAGTTTAAGTGGCCGGTGCATATTTCTGGATTGACCATTAACACGCGTTTTGCGCTACCGGAGCGAATGAAATCATGGGCCGTTTGAATTCCGAACGTTGCCGATGAACAAGCGACATTCATATCAAATCCGAAGCCATCAATTTCCAAAAGGTTTTGCACTTCAACAGCGATCGCAGGGTAGGGACGTTCAAGGTTTGAACAGGCCACGAGAACCGCATCAATATCTTTGGCTTCAATGCCCGCTTGGTCGAGGGCTTGCTTGGCCGCGATGACGGACATTTCGGCTAATATTGAGGGCTCATCATTGCTGCGTGTGGGTAGGCGAGGGCAAAGCGTTTCTGGGTCAATAATACCGGACTTATTCATTACGTAACGGCTTTTAATTCCCGACGCTTTTTCAATAAATTCAGCGGAGGACTCGGTTAATGCTTCAACCTTTCCGGCCTCTATGTCAGCGGAATTGTCTGAGTTAAATTTGCGGACATAGCTGTTAAAGGCATCCACTAGCTCTTCATTGCTAACAGACTCTGATGGGGTAAATAGCCCCGTTCCGCTTATTACTACTCCTGACACATCGCCCTCCAAAATGGTTAAATCGTGACGAATAGTAATCGGTTTGTTTGGCTTTGACTACTCTTGATGTGCCGGAAGCCATATATAAACGAGCTTGCGCCGCACACATTTAGAAGACGGTCTAGCCACGGATTAAACGCGGATAAGGTAAATGCCTATTTTGATATATCGGGTTGGGCGACGCCAAATCGGCGACCCGATACATCGAGCATCGTCATGTCGGCATCCAGGCGGATGAGGGCGATGGCGGTCTCCTCGCCAGCAATGGCTATTTTTCCGACGGTTTTTCCATCTACTGTAATCTCATCATTTGCTAAAAATGCAGGCTCCGCTTGCATGCCCGTAAACAACCCCTTTTTTAGGGTTCCGCGTCGGTAGCTTCGCGAGGTGACTTCTTGACCAATGTAACAGCCTTTTTGGAAAGAAATCATATTGGCGTTTTGCAACCCAAACTCTAGCGGGAAAATCTCACCAGGTGGCATTTCTATGGCCCCTTGAGGAATAACCAAAGAAAGACGAAAATTATTCCATTGCTTAAGCGGCGCCACTTCCCAAGCATCGTTCGAATTGGGATGAAAATAGGCGCGTAAGCCCAAACGCTCGCTTCGAGGGTCGGAATAGACAGACGTATTATTAGCTTTGAATGCCGTCATTTCATCCGACACATCCGACACATCCGACACATCCGCATCATACGACCAGATTGCCCAGGGGTGACCCGTTTGGCGGTCTAACGTCACGTCGGAGCGTAATTTATACATAGACAGCTTGCGAAAAATATCGTCCACACGAGCACCGTCGCAGTCTAGGGTGATGCCGTCATCGTCTTGCCAAACCAAAAAATCGTCGAGTAATTTACCTTGCGGGGTTAATAGAGCCGCAGCAGCAATGGTGTTGGGTTGGCGCTGAATGTCCTGCGTCAGCAAGTTTTGCAGGAAAGTCGCGCTGTCACTACCTTGCAGGCGAATAAACGCCCTGTCAGTCAGTTCAGTGACATATGTAATTTTTGCGTTTTCATTCTTCAGCATAGCTTGCCGCCTTCTCCAGTCTCGTACATACTCATGTTTAGCAGGTGAATTGTTCAAAACAAGTTTATTAAGAATTTCACCGCTCGTTCACTTGAAGCCACTTTTATAGGGTCATATTTATAGGGTCACAATATTTGATGAAACGTCGAGCACTCATTTACCTATCGGATGACGTGGTTGAGGGCCTAGCTGCGATAGCTTTTGCGCATCAGTTAGCTGCACAACGCGCTATGTTCGTCGTGTTTGTCAGCCCAGAGCCCTTGCGGGGCGTCTATGAACCAATATGCAACCTAAGTTTTGCTAATAGCGGCGACTTCAAAATTATAAATTTTGACCAGGGATCAACAATCACCAGCCGACTTAAACATGCGGTCTCACGTTTGTTTAACCTTCGGTCTTGGAATTTAGTGTTAGTTGCAGGTGCGGATGTTTCTTCGTCTTGGCCGAAATTCCCGTCTGCTGAACATGTGTTTTTCATCCGTTCGGGAGATGGGTATTTTGAGGCGTTGATGCTGCTTCAGTTACGGTTCTGGTGCGTGGCTCAGCCATTACATGTTGAGGCAAGTAAAAGTGCGATCCCTGCGAAAACGATAAAGTCGAGGATAATGCTCGACTTGAGCGAGCCAGCGCCTGATGATGCTGCCTTCTGGGCAGAATTTATATATAGCCTGATTGGCAAAAATGCGCCGCTAGAAGGGGAGACAGTTCTAGTTTTTTCCGGTGCAGGTGAAATCGAAATGTTAAATTCTCTGGCGGCCAATTTGCCATTAGGTCAAATAGAAATAGCCTGTGATGACGACGTGCTAACGCGCCTTGCCGTGCTAAGCGAGATTGATATATGGGTCGGCAGTAACCCGTTAAATGGCTATCTCGCGCATTGCCTCGATAAAACGGTTATCTACCCATTTGATGAACAACCGCACTGGCAGGCTGGTTATCCGGCCCGAGCATCGCAGTTAAATGGTGTTCATATCCCTCGTCTTGGCTTGAGCGATTTGTCTCAGATGATCGCTGCAATATTTCACAACCGAGCTTGATCGGGTAAAACTGTGAATTATCGCTCTAAAATATAGGACATGCGGGCGCGGAAGTGATAAAAACGAAACCTAAAGATTTCGCTTATAGTAAGCTCTTGAAAGATAAGGGCCGAGCGAAGTTTCGTAACTTAAACAAATATAGGTTCCCTTAAATGACCAGCTCCAATACGAATTATGATCTAATTATCCGCAACGGCACCTTGGTAACCCATGAAGCTGATGGTGCGAGTGATGTGGGCGTGCGCGATGGCATAATTGCTGCGATTGGTGATTTGTCCTTAGCAGATGCTGGCGAGGTGATTGATGCAAAAGGATTGCATATTTTGCCGGGTGTTATCGATACCCAAGTCCATTTTCGCGAACCTGGGAATGAGCAGAAAGAAGACCTTGAAAGTGGCAGCTTAGCAGCCGTCAAAGGCGGCGTTGTTGCTGTCTTCGAAATGCCCAACACGAAGCCCGCTACAACAACACTTGAAGCCGTGGCCGATAAGGTCAGGCGCGGACGAAAACGCATGCATTGCGACTTCGCTTTTTATGCCGGCGCTGCCCATGATAATGTGGACGCCTTGCCAGATCTTGAGCGGGCCGAAGGTGTTTGCGGCATTAAAGTTTTCATGGGCTCTTCTACGGGTTCTTTATTGGTACCGGATGATGAAGGTGTTGCCGCGGTATTAAGTAAAATTAATCGCCGCGCCGCGTTTCATAGTGAAGACGAGTTTCGTTTGCGTGAGCGCCGCCCACTGGCAGAAACAGGTAAGGTGGAAACCCACCCGGTTTGGCGTGACGTAGAGAGCGCTTTTATATCCACACGGCGTTTAATAAAATTGGCGCGCGAAGCAGGTAAAAAAATTCACGTTCTTCATGTAACAACAGAAGACGAAATGCATTTGCTAGCGGCTAACCGCGATATTGCTTCGGTCGAAGTAACCCCTCAGCATTTAACTTTAGCGGCCCCAGATTGCTATAGCGAGCTCGGCACCTATGCGCAAATGAACCCACCTATCCGTTCGGCAGCGCATCGTTCTGCTCTATGGAAAGCACTCGAGATGGGTATCGTTGATGTGGTGGGTTCCGATCATGCTCCACATACAAAAGAAGAAAAAGCGGAGACGTATCCGCATTCGCCATCTGGAATGCCAGGGGTACAAACGCTGCTACCGCTTTTACTGAACCATGTTGCCGAGGGACGTTTAAGTCTTCGCAAGCTTGTTCAGCTAACTAGTTTTAACGCACGAACGTTGTTTAAGTTTACCGATAAAGGCATTGTGCAAGAAGGCGCGCATGCTGACTTTACGTTAGTAGACTTATCGCGTCAGCAACGCATAGAAGAAGACTGGCTAGCTAGTCGCTGTGGATGGTCGCCATTTACCAATATGACCGTAAGTGGTTGGCCAGTAGCGACGATTGTTCGTGGCCATAGTGTCATGCGAGATGGTGATATTGTGACGCCGAATAATGGCGAGCCGATCAATTTTTCGATATAGAAGTTTATAATTATAATACAAATCAATACCTTGGGAGAATAATATGTCAGATAAATTTCGCGCGGCACAGTTAACAAAAAATGATGACGGGCAATCCCTTAACTTCGTCACACTCGAAACCTCCGATTTAATGGAAGGGGACGCTGTCATTAAAGTTGATTATTCGACATTGAATTATAAGGATGGCTTAGCGCTTACGGGTGCGGCTCCGGTTGTTCGAGCTTGGCCGATGATCCCGGGGATTGATTTTGTCGGAACGATTGAGAGTTGCGACAGTGATCGGTTTAATCCGGGTGATAAAGTTATATTAAATGGCTTTGGTGTGGGCGAGGCGCATCTCGGCGGTTACTCACAAAAAGCGCGGGTTAAAAGTGAATGGCTGGTTGCGCTTCCGGATGGAATTTCGCCTTTGCAGTCGATGGCGATTGGTACAGCTGGCTACACGGCGATGCTTTGCGTTATGGCGATTGAAGATGGTTGCAAACCGGGTGATGGTGAAATTCTTGTGACCGGTGCTGCTGGTGGCGTCGGTAGTGTCGCTATCGCGATCCTTAGCAAGCTGGGCTATAACGTTGTTGCGTCAACTGGACGAGCCAGTGAAGAGGCTTACTTGAAAGAGCTGGGTGCATCGCGGATTATTGACCGAAATGAATTAAGCGAAAAAGGTCGTCCACTGGATAAAGAAAAATGGGCTGGTGTGGTCGATGCTGTTGGTAGCCATACGCTTGCCAATGCTATTTCACAAACACGCTATGGCGGCGTGGTCGCGGCATGTGGTTTGGCGCAAGGTGCTGACTTGCCACTTACTGTAATGCCATTCATTCTTCGCGGGATCACGTTGCGCGGCATCGATAGTGTGATGGCGCCTTTGGTTGTTCGCGAAGCGGCTTGGGCACGTTTGGCCAAGGATCTTGATCTCGACCAATTAGAAAAAATGACAACGGTTAAAAAATTGGATGATGTTGCTGAGCTCGGCGCTAGCATTTTAGCGGGACAAACGCGTGGTCGCATTGTTGTCGACGTAAACGCATAGTTATTTTTTAACGAATTTATTTTGAATAAAAAATGGGTAGCGAAACATAAAGTTTATAAATGTCTCGCTACCCGATAAGCTTGGTTTAGAATACTGAGTATCCGCCGTCGATTTTAAACAAATCGCCAGAGTGGAATGAGGATGCATCGCTCACGAGATATACGGCGATCCCACCAAAATCTTCCGGCTCTCCCCAGCGCGCTGCTGGCACGCGGGTGATTACTTTATCCGCAAATTTATCGTTGCCTTGCGCACCAGCTGTCATATCTGTAGCGATCCAGCCAGGCAGAACAGAGTTGGCACGAATTCCATAGCGACCATATTCGACGGCAATACCGCGGATAATGCCAGTCAGACCCGCCTTACTTGCAGAATAATGCTGGTTTCGCGCAGCGCCTTCTGTCGCCGCTAAACTCGCAACACCAACGAGCGAGCCTCCTGGATCGCCATCCTTGGCGCGCGCTACCATGTGCCGTGCTGCAACCCGTAGCGTGAAGAATGCGCCATCTAGGTTAACTGCGAGCACTTCGCGATAGGCTTTGGTATCCATATCAGCAAAAGTTCCAGCCAAGTTGCCAATACCGGCATTGGCAAAAGTAGAATCCACGCGGCCAAAGTGCTCAAGCACTTCAGCAAAACCATTTTCAACTTGATCTTCATCCGCGACGTTAACCTTCCACGCGTGCATTTTTCCAGAGCCCGCCTTACCCAACGTCTCTATAGCTTGCTTGTTGCGGTCTTCATTGGTGCCCCAAATCGCCAAATTAGCGCCTGCATTCGCAATGGCTGTTGCCATGCCGAGCCCAATGCCCCGATTGCCACCCGTTATAAGCACAGTCTTGCCTGTTAAATCAAATGGTTGATACGTCATAAATCCTCCCAAAAATAGCCGAATAATGATCCCTTATTCGTAAACAAGATTAGGGTGCGGGCACCCCCTTGCCAAGTTCATTTTTGACGCATGGCAAAGTAAATGCGATGTTTGTTGGTAGAACATTTAATCGGGTGATATTTTGCAGTTTTTGATGCCTTCAAAACACATAGCTTTCTTCCTCCTTCTTGCTGGCTTAGCGCTTGCGGGATTGAAACCGAGCTTGTCTGGCGCGCGTCTTAACTCCACTGATTTAACTGTCGAGCCACTGATCGGCGATATAGTATCGTTGACTGTTGAGCTTGCCTTAACCAAGCAAGAGCAAGCCGAAGGATTAATGTTTCGCGAAACGCTCGATGATAATGCTGGCATGCTATTTATTTTTGAGCGGCCTCGCATAGCTAGGTTTTGGATGCGCAATACCTTAATTCCGTTGGACATGGTTTTTATTGATCCGACCGGTGAGGTTATTGGAATAGAAACCCGTTTGGATACTCAGTCGGATGCCCCAAGCTCATCGCCAGCACCAGTCTGGGCAGTGTTAGAGTTGAAGGCGGGGCGGGCTGCAGAGCTGGGTATGTTACAAGGCAGCATGGTTGATATAACACCGTTTCAAAATTGATCGGTTGTTTCTAAAAACCGGCTTTGCCTGGGCGGTCCGAAATAGTCGGGCTTTGCCTGGGTGGTCCGAAATAGTCCAACTTTGCCTGGGCGGTCCGAAATAGTAGAGAGTAAGGTTTGGGTATTATGAAAAAAGATAGCACAGAAAATTATGCGACCGAGTTGCAAAGTATTTTAATCAAAACCGCAGACCTAGACACCTGCCAATCCCTTTGGCAACTAATGTTGGGGTATCCACCAATTTGGCAGGGGCGGCACGGAGCGGCCAGCGGAGCTGTTTTTAATGTAAGCAATATTAAGGTCGAGATATATCAGTTCGATATTGAGCCAAATGGTGGTGAGCAATCAAAGAATGAGCCGGATGGAATTTACGGTCTGTGCTTTACCGATCTCGAGGCTCTTAAAACGAAAGATGCTGATGACGTTTGTTTTGAGGCAAAGCAAGACGGATCCATAATTGAATGTCGCCAGCTTCAGCTTGATTTGGATAGATCGCGCCAAGTTTCACTTTTTATTCGCGATCGCGATATATTTGCGTTGCCTGACTTTGAAATGACTGCGCGAACAAATGATCAAGTCACAAAGATCGATCATGTTGTTCTGCGGACCCATGACACGCAAGCTGTAAAGAAAATTTATGGCGATGCGCTGGGAATTCGATTGGCGCTCGAACAGGACGTTCCGAAATGGGGTGGAACTATGTTATTTTATCGGAGCGCGCATATGTCGATCGAAATTATTTCCAATGCTAAAACCGATGCAACCCGAGACAATTTTTGGGGTGTCGCCTTTACCTGCGCGGATATTGATGCGGTACATGCGAGGTTGCTGGAAAAGGGGGAGGCGGCTGAGCTCAGCGCGTCTGAGATTCGCGACGGGCGAAAACCGGGAACGCGAGTTTCTACCATAAAAGGTATTGCTATTCCAACATTATTAATTGGTGAAAGCGCCAAAAATTCAGGCTAATCAGCTGTTTGCGGCTCGGATAAGACGATCATTTATTGCTTCACCTAAACCAGAATTTGGGATGGGCATGACCGATATAGTTTGGCCATCTTGGGCTAGTGCATCCAATTTATGCAAAGCCGAAAAAAGATTTGCTGCTGCTTCTTCGAGGTTTCCGCTGGGGCTGAGATTTAGTTGCGCCAATGGGTGCGTAAAATTCATATCGCCAAAAGCTAGCAATAAGTTCTCTGGAGGAATATTTTTACAGTTTAATTCAAGCCGCGCTTTAGGCGCATAGTGTCTTGCCAAGCGGCCGGGCGCTAAGCGCTGTTCGCTATCGGCATCGGCGGCGATTTCTATCAAAGATACGCTAATAACGTGCTCTATATTTTGGCGCGACAAGCCGCCGGCTCTTAGCCAAATTGCGCTTGCGTCTAAACAGCCGATGATCGTGGATTCGAGGCCGACTTGTGTTGCGCCTGCATCCAAAACAAGTAAATCCGGAAATGACTTTAGAACGTGCTGACAATTTGTTGGGCTAAGTTGACCCGATATATTTGCGCTTGGCGCCGCAATAGGTTTTCCAAAGCTACGCAATAAATCTTGCGCAACTGGATGGGCTGGAACGCGGATAGCTATCGTGTCCAATCCGGCTGAAGCGAGGGGTGCAACGTTACAATTTTTATGTCGCGGTACAACCAAGGTAAGCGGGCCAGGCCAAAACACTCTCGCGAGTTGCAGTGCAGTGGTATCGAAATCACCAATTTCCATCGCGGCCTCAAGGTCTGCAACATGACAGATGAGTGGGTTAAATTCGGGGCGCTTTTTCGCTGCGTAAATTGCCGCAATCGCGCGGCTGTTCGTGGCATCCCCGCCGAGGCCATATACAGTCTCGGTTGGGAAGGCGATAAGAGATCCATTTTCAAGTTGGTCAGCGCAAATTTTAATCTGGTCCGGATCGGCTTTCAGGCTGGGCATTATTTATCGGTCATTTTTGGTGCGGGTTTTTTCGCTACTGGTTTTTTCGCTACTGGCTTTTTCGTTGCGGGTTTTTTCGCTACTGGTTTTTTTGTGCCAGCCTTCGGGGCTACTTTGGCAGAAGCTGTTTTAGGTGCCGGCGCTTTTTTAGCAGCAGCTTTGGCTACTGTTTTGTTTTTAGTGATTTTATCTTCTGCACGAACATCAGAATTGCGCGAGTCTTGGCTTGCCCGTCGGTTCATTATGTTTTCTGGAAGCAAGCGGAAGATAAACCCAAGTATTTTATATACCCAACCGGTAATCACGATTGGGCCTTTATCAATCTCGACAGCCTCATGCGCTTCGCGAACGACGCGGGGGCCATCTAGCCATAAAATGCCTGGAAGTTTATCCATTTTCTCTCGGTTACCAGCCACATCGTGGAAATCGCTTCTGGTGAAACCTGGGCAGGTTACGACGACTTGGACGCCTGTCCCCCGATATTCGATCGCGAGGCTTTGGCTGAAACGCAGCACGAAGGCTTTGGTCGCAGAATATAGCGTCGAGCCAGCCGACCCATTTAGGTAAGCGGCCATCGAGGCGATGTTGACAATTCTTCCGTAGCCGCGTTTTACCATGTCATTACCCATAAGGTGGCTCAACTCAACAACGGAGTTGACCATGACTTGCATCATGTCGCGCTGGGCTTCCCAACGAACGTCTTTGAAAAAACCAGGCACCGAATAACCGGCATTATTAACAAGGTAATCGACTTGGAGGCCAGCATCCTTAATTTTTGCAGCCAGCCGAGCTGGGGCCGCAGGATCTGCTAAATCATCTGGGAAGCAATATACGCTGGTCCCAAATGCCGCTGACAGCTCTGAGCCGAGTGTTTCCAGCAAATCGCCTCGGCGCGCCGTGAGAATAAGGTTATAGCCTCGAGCCGCTAGAAAACGCGCGTAATCGCGGCCAATTCCAGCGGAGGCACCTGTAATAAGAGCCGTTCTTTTCTCAATGGCAGATTTAGTCATTGCTAGGTTTCCTAAGAGTATATTATAAAATTCAAACTATATTATAAAATAATGGCATTAGTGAATGGCTTTAATTGCAGACAAGGCCGCATCACCTTACTATAGGCTAATTAAATAGCCATCTCAACGTAGCTTCTTGCATCATAATTGTCTCATATTATTTCGCGCGAGCTTAGGTCAGGAATTTATATGACAGATAGTAAAACAAGTAGCGCGCAGGCTCATGGTTTAATTTACCCATTTGAAGCGGCACCGTCACCGCAAGAAAAGATTGAAGTTGCAGCGGGTGTCTTCTGGGTTCGTCTTCCATTTCCCTTTGGCAACTTTCATATCAACCTATGGTTAATCCGCGATGGTGAGGGGTGGACGTTGGTCGATACCGGGATGGATCATGAGACGACACGTGAAGTTTGGGAAGGGTGGATTGAAAATTTGCTCGAAGGTCTACCGATCTTGCGTGTCATCGTCACCCATATGCATCCAGACCATGTGGGTCTTGCTGGTTGGATTGTTAAAAAGTTTGAGGCCTCATTTTATATGTCGCGCACGGATTATCTAATGTGCCGTGCGATGGCCGCTGATACAGGCCTTAAAGCACCCGAGGAAGGTGTTTCTTTTTATCATGAGGCGGGGTTTGATGAGAAAGGCTTGGGGCGTTATCGCGAACGCTTCGGCTCCTTCGGCGAGTGGATTTTCCCGCTACCGCAGTCCTACGGACGCTTAAGACAGGGCGATGAGATAACGATCGGTGGGCATGCCTGGCAGATAGAAGTCGGCATGGGGCACACGCCTGAGCATTTGGTTTTGTTCTGTCCAGCATTAAAAGTTTTGATTTCGGGTGATCAGATATTACCAAAAATTTCATCTAATGTTTCTTTGTTTCCTACCGAACCAAATGCCGATCCATTAAAGGATTGGATGGATAGTTGCTTGCGTTTGAAAGATATTTTTCCGGATGATACGCTGGTTTTGCCGGCTCATAATGAACCGTTTTATGGGGTTAAGAATAGGCTCCAATCTTTGTACGATAGCCATGAGCGGGCTTTGGCAAGGTTATTGGGTGTTTGCGACGTCGCTCGCCGAGCTGTTGATCAGGAAGTGTTCTCCGTATTGTTTAAACGTAAAATAGACCGTGATAATTTTTTCATGGCGACCGGAGAAAGCTTGGCACATTTGAGCTGTCTCGTTTATCGTGGGGCTATAACGCGTGAGCTGGATGCCGACGGAGTGGCTTGGTTCGAAAAAGTGTAATTAGAATATGTTGAAGAATTTATCGAGGATATGACCATGGCGAAGAATAAAGATGAAGCTTTCCCAGCCGACATCGAAGGTTTGAGTTTTGAGCAGGCTTTGGAAGAGTTGGAAACCATTGTGCACCGGCTTGAGGCTGGCGATGTCGCTTTGGAAGAATCGATTGAAATATATCAGCGCGGTAGTCGGTTGCGCAGCTACTGTGATCTCAAGTTGAAGTCAGCTCAGGCAAAAATTGAGAAAATTTCTGGTAACTCAACTGAACCACTAGACGTGGAAATCTAATGACAGAACCTTCTGGAGTGCCTTCTGAAATGCCTTCTGAAATGCCTTCTGGAGAGCTGCCTAGTCCTGATGTTGTTTCGTCTTTCTCGGTGCGCTTAACGCAGGCGCAGTCGCAGGTCGAGACAGCTTTAATCGGTTTGCTGGCATCACCAGATGGTGATCAGCGTCGATTATATGAAGCTATGAGATATTCATGTCTTGATGGTGGTAAACGCTTCCGGGCCTTTTTAAGTATCGAAACTGGCAAGCTTTTAGGTTTAAGCTTGGATCAAATATTGCCAGTTGCGGCGGCCATTGAATGCGTTCATTGCTACTCGCTTATTCATGATGACCTGCCGTGTATGGATGATGATGATTTTCGCCGGGGCAAACCGACCGTCCATAAAGCTTTCGATGAGGCCACAGCTGTATTAGCTGGAGATGCGCTTTTAAGTCTCGCTTTTGATCATTTATCAAATTTTGAAGGCTATGTGCCGGAAGTCAAATTGGCACTCATACAGGGGCTTTCGTCGGCAATTGGAGGGCAGGGCATGTTAGGCGGACAAATGATAGATATGTCGTCGCAACGTGCCGAATTGGATTTGGCCGCTCTCACACATTTGCATACCCTAAAAACAGGTGCTCTGATTGAGTTTTCAGTCGATGCGGCAACAATTATCGCTGGCATCCAAGGGCCAATGCGCGAAGACTTGCTTCAATATGCTCGGGCTCTGGGACTAGCCTTTCAAATTCACGACGATGTATTGGATGCGAGCGGAAATCGCGAAACGCTTGGAAAGACCGTCGGTAAAGATGTCGCCGCTGATAAAAATACATTTGTATCGCTACTCGGCATCGAGGGTGCGGCATTAAGTGCCAAAGAGTATACACAGACGGCTATTCAACATTTGGCTGGTTTTGATGGTTGTGCTGTGGCCTTGCAGCAGGCAGCAGCGTTTGTTGTTGAACGCGAAAAGTGATACCAATACGCATGTAAAAATTTAGGATTAATTGTTTCTGCCATGACGACCAAAACACCCTTACTAGATAAAATTCAGATACCGAGTGATTTGCGCAACTTGGATAAGAAAGACTTGCGACAACTTGCGGATGAACTTCGAGCGGAGACAATTTCGGCTGTCTCTGAAACAGGTGGGCATTTGGGTGCCGGGCTGGGTGTGGTTGAGCTTACCGTGGCGCTTCACTATATTTTCAACACGCCCAATGATCGAGTAATTTGGGACGTTGGCCATCAAGCTTATCCGCATAAGATCCTGACCGGTCGACGAGATCAAATCAGGACTTTGCGTCAAGGGGGTGGGCTGTCTGGATTCACAAAACGTAGCGAAAGTGAATATGACCCGTTTGGCGCAGGGCATAGCTCCACATCCATTTCGGCTGGGCTGGGCATGGCTGTTGCGAATAGTCTTCAGCATAAGGATGACCATGTCGTTTCTGTGATTGGTGACGGCGCGATGAGTGCCGGCATGGCCTATGAAGCCATGAATAACGCAGGCTCACTTGGTCAGCGTCTGACGGTCATATTGAATGATAATGATATGTCCATTGCGCCGCCAGTCGGTGCCATGAGCGCATATTTAGCGCGACTGTTATCGGGTAGTACTTACCAGTCCATTCGTAGCGTTGCCAAAGACGTGTTAAAGCATTTTCCAGATAGTTTTGAAGAAGCTGCGCGTCGCTTTGAAGAATATGCACGCGGAATGGCTTCGGGCGGAACTCTATTTGAAGAGTTGGGTTTCTATTATGTTGGCCCTATCGATGGTCATAATCTAGATCATTTATTGCCTGTTTTAAAAAATGTTCGTGCCGCCAAAGGCAAGCCAGTTTTGTTGCATATTGTGACGCATAAGGGCCATGGCTATGCGCCGGCAGAGGCGTCTGATGATAAATATCATGGTGTCGCTAAATTCAATGTAGCAACCGGTGAACAAAAGAAATCCGTCGCCAATGCACCGGCTTATACGCGGGTCTTTTCGGACGCCCTAATTTCACAAGCTAAGACGGATGACAAAATTATTGCGATTAACGCGGCCATGCCATCTGGAACAGGTCTCGACCGTTTCGCTGAGCTATATCCAGAGCGTAGTTTTGATGTAGGTATCGCCGAGCAGCATGCTGTAACTTTTTCAGCTGGTTTAGCCTCTGAGGGTATGCGTCCATTTTGTGCCATTTACTCAACATTTTTGCAGCGCGCTTATGACCAAGTCATTCACGATGTTGCGATCCAAAAATTACCCGTTCGCTTTGTGCTCGACCGCGCTGGCCTTGTTGGTGCCGATGGTCCGACCCATGCGGGTGCCTTTGACCTTGCATATTTAGGTGCCGTTCCGGGCCTCGTTATTATGGCGCCAAGCGACGAGGTGGAGCTAATGCACATGGTTGCTACGCAGGCGCAATTAGATGATATGCCGAGCGCAATGCGCTTTCCGCGTGGCGAAGGTGTCGGCATTGAATTACCTGCTTCGGGACAAGCGCTCGAAATTGGTAAGGGACGCATTATCAAAGAAGGTGGGAACATATGCCTTCTAGCTTTTGGAACCAGATTGGGTGAGGCAAGTGAAGCGGCACTGCAATTGGATGCTCAGGGTTATAAAACGACGGTCGTCGATGCTCGTTTTCTAAAGCCATTAGATACAAATTTATTGGATGTCTTGGCGCGTGAGCATCAGCTGATTGTTACTATTGAAGAGGGTAGCGTTGGTGGGTTCGGCTCGCATGTCGCCAACTATCTAACGACGGCAGGTCATCTTGATGGCGCCCTGAAGTTCCGCTCTTTATTCTTGCCGGACAGCTATATTGACCATGATGCGCCTAAGAAAATGTATGATCTGGCTGGTCTCAATGCCGATCAAATTGCAGCAAGCGTGCTCAAGGTAATTGCGCCAAACACTACTAAAGTTATTGATTTGGCAAGAAAAGTTTAGCCTTACAGCGTTGGGACAAGTGGTAAATGAAACAACGCTTAGATCAATATCTTTTTCAAAACGGATTTTTCAATAGTCGGGCGCGTGCTGTCGACGCGATAAAGAATGGTCACATTCTTTTGAATGGCGTGCCAGCTTCAAAGGCATCGCAAATGGTGCACCCTGAAATTACCGTCGAAATATCGGGACAAACCCACCCCTATGTTTCACGTGGTGGGTTGAAATTAGCCAAAGCCTTGGAGTGTTTCTCGCTCACGGCAAAAGATAAAATCTGCCTAGATCTTGGCGCTTCAACAGGCGGCTTCACAGATGTTTTGTTGCGCGATGGTGCTGCACGAGTTTTCGCACTTGATGTCGGTACAGATCAACTTGCACCTGAATTATTAGTGGATCACCGCGTGGTCAACTTATCCGGTGTCAATGCCCGTGACTTAAACGAGGCAGAAATTTCGGCAAACATTCAAGTGGTCGTGTGCGACGTGAGCTTTATTAGTTTGCGGTTGGTTTTGCCGCCTGCCTTAAGACTTGCTACACCGGGTAGTTGGTTAATGGCATTGATCAAACCACAATTTGAGGCGGGCCGGAGTGCGCTTGGTAAAAATGGGGTTATTAAGGACCCTGAAATCCATCAGCGTGTTTGCGATGAGTTTTCTAGTTGGTTCCGCGAGACAGCACCTGACTGGACGATAAGGGGTATCGAAGATAGCCCCATTACCGGCCCCAAGGGCAACCGAGAGTTTTTGTTTGCTGCCGAGTATAGTTAGGCTTCGAGCGATGGATCCCATTGGCCCAATGCGGCGAGAGTGTTCATCCGAGCACGATGCGTGAAGGCTTGCTTCGCGGCCTCAACATTTTCTACTTTGCCTGACCAAGTCTTAAGCGGTGCCGCTTGTAACGCACGACCATAAGAGAAACCTACTTTCCACGGCAGAGGCCCATTTTTGTTCATTGCATTGAGATGGGCTGTCGCGTCTAAATCAGATTGTCCACCAGATAAAAATACAATACCTGGAATGTCGGTTGGTACGCATTTATGAAAACAATCCAAGGTCATCTCAGCGACTTTTTCAATGCTTGCCTGCTCTGGGTTGGCGGTGCCAGAAACAATCATATTGGGCTTCAAGATCGTGCCTTCCAAATAGACCGACTGCTCATCGAGAGCTGCAAATAATGCGGATAAAACCGTGGACGTTACGTCAAGGCAACGCTCGGCGCTATGGTCGCCATCCATGATAACTTCGGGTTCAACGATTGGAACAATGCCGTTTTCTTGGCAGATCGCTGCATAGCGCGCCAATGCATGGGTGTTAGCATTTATGCAGGCTTGGCTAGGCATGTTGTTGCCAATGTTAATAACGCCTCGCCATTTGGCGAACCGTGCGCCCAGCGCGTAATATTCTTCCATGCGCGGGCGAAGACCGTCGAGGCCCTCTGTAATCATTTCACCATCATGGCCGGCCATATTATGAGCGCCAGCATCTACCTTGATACCTGGAATGGATCCAGCTTGTTTGATTAGCTTTACGAGAGGGGTGCCGTCTGCCGCTTTTTGCCTGAACGTTTCATCAAAAAGAATGACACCTGAGATATAGTTTTCCATGGCCTCTGTGGAGCGGAATAACATTTCTCTATAATCCCGGCGCGTCTCCTCAGTGCTCTCAACACCAATAGAATCAAATCTCTTTTTAATTGTCCCTGTGCTTTCATCCGCAGCCAGTATACCTTTGCCGCTAGCCACCATGGCGGTCGCAATAGCCTTTAACTCTGACGTATTCATTCAGGAACCTCTATATTGATTTATTTGTTATCAAGTGCCTCGACACCTGGCAGTGCTTTACCTTCTAGCCACTCCAAGAAAGCCCCACCAGCGGTCGATATGTATGTGAACTTGTCTGCAGCGCCTGAGTTGTTGAGGGCAGCTACTGTGTCGCCACCTCCGGCAACAGAGACAAGCTGTCCGGCTTCGGTTTGTTGAGCTGCAAAAAGTGCAGCGGCATTTGTTCCTGCATCAAAAGGCGGGATCTCAAATGCACCGAGTGGGCCATTCCACAATAAGGTTTTAGCATTCTCAAAAGCGGCCTTAATGCGATCTATCGAATTTGGACCGCAGTCGAGGATCATCTGATCAGCAGGGACATCGTTTATAGACGTAATTTCGGCATTCTGATCCGCAGCAAAGGCTGGGGCAATCGCGACATCATTTGGCAATAATATTTCACAGCCATTTTCTGCTGCTGTTTTAATAATCTCACGAGCCGTATCCAGCATGGCGTCTTCACATAGTGATTTACCAATCTCATAACCTTGCGCGGCTAAAAATGTATTGGCCATACCGCCACCAATAACCAGGCAGTCTGCTCGCATAGATAAGTTACCGAGCAGGTCGAGCTTTGTTGAAATTTTAGCACCGCCTATTACCGCAACGACTGGGCGTTGAGGGTTTTCTAAAGCAACACTCAGAGCATCTAATTCCGCCTGCATAGCGCGTCCAACATAGCTCGGTAAAATATGCGCGAGCGCTTCGGTCGATGCATGCGCGCGGTGTGCAGCAGAGAAGGCATCATTTATATAAACGTCGCCCAATTTTGCCAATTGCTCGGCGAACTCGCGATCATTGGTCTCTTCACCTGGATGGAAGCGGGTATTTTCAAGAACAAGAATATCGCCGGGTTTCAACGCCTTACAAGCTGCTTCTGCCGCCTCACCGATACAGTGACTGGTTAATGCAACATCGCTTCCGAGTAATTGTCCAAGTGCTTTAGCTACTGGCGCAAGGCTCATTTCTGGAACAATATTACCCTTCGGTCGACCAAAGTGAGATAAAATAGCGATGCGCGCACCGGCAGCGGATAGCTCTCGCAACGTTGGTAAAACTCGCTCCAGGCGCGTCTTATCACCAACGTTCATATTCTCATCTAAGGGAACATTGAGGTCAGCTCTAAGTAGAATGAGCCGCCCCTCAATACCATTTTCAATCAGCTGGTCTATTGTTCTTGTTGCCATCTGTTTATTACTTCAGTTTAGCCATGGCGACAGCTGTGTCGCTCATGCGATTTGCGAAGCCCCATTCATTGTCGTACCAGCTCAATACACGAACAAGTTTACCGTCGACAATCTGCGTTTGTGTTGTGTCGAATGTTGAAGAGCTTGGGTTATGATTGAAGTCGATCGAAACCAGCGGCTCTTTACATATTCCGAGCACGCCTTTCAGCGCACCCTTTGATGCCTTAATCATGGCCTCGTTAATTTCCTCGACGCTCACAGCGCGGCTTGCTTCAAAAACCAAGTCGATCATGGAAACATTCGGTGTCGGAACGCGGATCGCTGTGCCATCGAGTTTACCAACTAGCTCAGGCAATACCAAACCAACGGCCTTTGCGGCACCGGTGGATGTTGGGATCATAGAGAGTGAGGCACTTCTCGCGCGGCGCGGATCAGAGTGCAGTGTATCTTGTGTTGACTGATCGCTCGTGAAGGCGTGGATGGTTGTCATGTAACCGCGCTCGATACCGCATAGTTGGTTTAGCACTTGGGCGACGGGCGCTAGGCAATTTGTTGTACATGATGCGTTGGATACAACCTTATGTGATTTGCGCAGTTTTTTGTCATTCACGCCGTAAACAACCGTTAGGTCACTGTCCGTTCCCGGTGCACTGATCAGAACTTTTTTCGCGCCAGCTTTAATGTGTTTTAAGGCTTGTTCGCGTTTCGTGAATAGGCCGGTGCATTCAAGGGCGACATCAACGCCAAGCTCAGCCCATGGTAGGGCAGCTGGATCGCGTTCTGAGAAAACTTTAATCGGACCACGACCTGCATTTATCGACGACTTGGTGGTTTTTACTTTGACCGGGAAGTTGCCGTGAATACTATCATATTGCAAAAGCAATGCATTTGCTTCAACAGAACCTAAATCATTAATCGCGACGACTTCAATGTCTTTGCGTCCACTTTCAATAATTCCGCGAAGAACCAAACGGCCAATTCGCCCAAAACCATTAATTGCTACTTTTACGACCATAATTATTTCTCCATATTGGTGTGTGGGTTAAACGATATATTTCTTCGATATACGTGGACCTCAGTACTCTTAACTTTAAAGCTATATAAGCTATTTTTGCCGACAGATATCTGCAGATCTAGCTTTCGTTTTCTGCGAGGGCTGCTTTTGCGGCCTCAACAGTTTTTGCTGCTGTAATTCCAAAATGTTCAAACAGCTGCTCGGCAGGTGCGCTGGCACCGAAACCTGTCATGCCGATAAAGATATCTTCTGGTCGAAGGAAACTATCCCAACCTTGGCGGATCGCGGCTTCGATACCAATTCGTACAGGCGCGGTGCCGAGAATATCTTGCTTATAGGTTTTGCTTTGCTGGGCGAATAGTTCAAAGCACGGTGTTGAAACAACGCGTGTTTTAATTCCATCCGCTATTAGTATATTAGCAGCTTCCATGGCGATGGTAAGCTCGGAACCAGATGCAAAAATGGACACGTCGGCGTCTTGCCGTGATAGAACTTCATAAGCGCCGTGAGCACATAGGTTCTTCTCCGTGTAGCTTCGTATTGTCGGAAGCCCTTGGCGTGTAAGCGCGAGAACGCTCGGCGTTTTCTTGGCTTCTAAAGCCAATTGCCAGCATTCTAATGTCTCGATGGCATCGGCCGGACGAAACACATTGACGTTAGGTATGGCCCGAAGGGCTGCTAAATGTTCTACCGGTTGGTGGGTTGGCCCATCTTCACCCAGGCCAATACTGTCATGCGTTAAAACATGGATGGTACGTTTTTCCATAAGCGCAGAGAGGCGAAGGGCAGGGCGCAAGTAATCTGAGAACACCAAGAACGTTCCCGAGTAAGGTATCAGGCCACCATGTAGTGCCATTCCATTCATGGCCGCTGCCATGCCAAATTCACGAATACCCCAATGGATAAATCCACCCGAGAAATCCTCGGCAGTAACAGGGGGCTGATCCGGCGTTTTGGTGTTGTTAGAGCCCGTAAGATCGGCCGATCCACCAATCATTTCAGGTGCAAAGGGTACGATTGCTTTAAGGGCTTCTTCAGAAGATTTGCGAGTTGCCCATTTTGGCTTGTCTTCATCGAGTTTCTTTTTGAAGGTGTCAATGGCGTCTTGTACATTATTGGTAAGGTCACCATTTACCAGACGCTGAAAACGATGCTGGGTTTCAGATGATTGCTCTTCAAGTCGACCCTCCCAAGCTTTTCGTTTAGGGGCGTTGGCGCGACCGGCCATCCTCCAAGCATCTAAAATATCTGACGGGATTTCAAACGGAGCTGCATCCCAGCCCAAGCCTTCGCGCGTTAACGTGATCTCTTCATCGCCTAACGGAGAGCCGTGCGCACCAGACGTTCCTTGTTTATTGGGCGAACCATAACCAATGACTGTTTTACAGGCTATCAGGCTCGGTTTGCCGCTTTCTTTGGCATTGTTGATGGCTGCATCAATGGCTTCGAAATCATGCCCGTCAATGCGAACCGCGTCCCATCCTGCCGCTTCGAACCGTGCCAAAGCGTCCCCCGACTCGGATAAGCTAAGCGGGCCATCGATTGAAATATCATTATCATCATATAAAACGATGAGGCGAGATAGTTTCATGTGACCAGCAATGCTGATGGCTTCGTGGCTGATGCCTTCCATGAGATCGCCATCTGAAGCGATTACATAGGTAAAGTGATCAACCAACTCATCGCCGAAACGCGCCTGCATCATTCGCTCAGCTAGCGCCATGCCAACGGCAGTCGCTAAACCTTGTCCTAACGGGCCAGTTGTAGTTTCGACACCGGCCGCGTGTCCGTATTCTGGGTGACCGGCTGTGCGCGAACCAAGCTGACGGAAATTTTTCAGGTCTTCGATGGTCATGTCTTTATAACCCATCAAATAGTGAAGGGCATATTGCAACATGGATCCGTGACCAGCCGATAATACAAAGCGGTCGCGGTCTGGCCATTCTGGTTGAAGCGGATCAATTTTGAGATGTTTGGTAAATAGAACCGTAGCAATATCGGCGGTTCCCATTGGCATTCCGGGGTGCCCTGAATTTGCTGCCTGAACGGCGTCCATGGCTAAGGCGCGAATTGCATTTGCCATTGGCAGTAAGGTTACGCTTGAGGATTGACCTGTTGCATCTGTTTCAGCCATGACTAGTTTCCTTAAATTTTACCTTCAAAAACGGTAAATGTTTTTCAACACTGCGCTTAAGGCCGATTTGCGGTACGATTTCGATAACAATCTACCCATCGCAAAAAGACCCGATTTTAGTTTCGCGCACAATGACTATTTGCTCTAAATGAGTCAATGCCAGATTCGCGAATAAGAGTCCCCCAAGAACCGATAAATTAGGTGGATAAATCAGGTCAAGCGTTGTTGTTAGCAAACTCAAAGTCAGTTTTTAGCAGGCTTTTTAGGCTATTTTATCCTCATTCAAAAATTTGACTGTTCGCACGCCGCCGTTGCAAATAAATATCTCTCAATCGCATCTTGATTAAGCCCATGTAAAACCTTAAGTTTACGTAGAGGAAAAATTAAAAATGAAACGTTCACGCGCAGAATTGGCTCGGTTGGCTGATGTAATATCGGGTTTTAAAGCAAAACCCGCTGATAACTCAGGCGAGTTACAGGATCAAATTAATAAACTTAACCACCTGAATGCCCATTTGCGGTTGGCATTATCCACGCTAAACAAAGAAAAAGTAGTTTTAGAAGCAAAGCAAAAGAAAGCTGACGCGCTTATCGGCTCAGCATTGGAACAGATAGACCATGCTTTAGCTGCAGAAACGAACGCAGTTCCGAGCCAAGCGCCTCATGAAACACCTCATGAAACGGCTCATGAAGCGCCGAGTGAAGCGCCGAATGAAACGCCGAGCCAAGCTCTCAATGAAACAAATATCGATCCATTAGAAACAGGTAGTGATGTCAGAAGTAAATATTAAAATCGATCGACGTGACTATGTTGTTTTGGCACCAGATGGGGAAGAAAAGCGCGTTCTGGCCTTAGCTGAGAAGTTGTCTAACTTGGCGCTTAAAATGCGGGCTGGGGTTAATAATGTTGCCGATAGCCAAGTTTTAATGCTGGCTGGCCTTACCTTATTGGGGGATCTCGAGGAAGCCGAAACCAAACGCAAAGCCGCCGTGGAAGCCCAGCTCCCAACGATGCAGGGGGCTTTTGAGGAAGCCGAAACCAAACGTCAGGCCGCTGAGGCAAAGGCCCTAACGTTACAGGGCGCTCTCGATGAGGCCAAAGCAAATCGTCAGGCCGCTGAGGCAAAGGCTCTAGCGTTACAGGGTGCTTTTGAGGAAGCCGAAACCAAACGCAAAGCCGCTGAGGCAAAGGCCCTAACGTTACAGGGTGCGCTAGATCAAATGAAAAATGATTTAGTGTCCGAGGATGAATTGCTTGCGAATGAAATTGCCAATTTGTCACAAAAATTATTATCGGCCCAAGCCAGTGCGCCGCCAGCCAGTGCGCCGCTGGCCAATGCGCCGCTGGCAAGTGAGCCAGAGCCTGGCAGTGTGCCAGGAGCTGAGGTCGCGACGGACAGCGGTGATAGGACCCTATAACCATCCCGTGATAACTCTCTCATACCAACTCTTCCCTACTAAGTTTGAGCCGATAAAACCAAACAACTAATTAATTATGTTTTTGGCTATCCCCGTGCGCTAAGACGTAGTAAAATCCTAGTAATAGAACGTCTGTGTTGCGATCAAGATCAATTAGACTTTTAGCGGTTTAGTTGTTCTTAGTTTTTCATACAGTATATTTCATGGGACTGCCCGGCGCGTTTCAAGCATACAACGCTCGGGACCTTACGATCCTTAAGGGAGCTGTCCCTGTTTCAGGCCGTGGCCTGATGCACACGGCGCCCACCTACACATGTAGGTCTCCGGGGATTTGCAGTGGACGGCCAAGGTGGTCCCACCAATTTTGGTAAGTACAATTTTGGTAAGTACAATTTTGGTAACGAAAAAAGTGTTAGTCGTTGAAAGAGATTTGCGATGGATTTAGAGATGATTAAGCAGCAGAAAGATGAATTGCGAACGGCTATGTCAGCCCGACGTAAGGCACTGGATCCGATGTGTCATATGGGATCCGCACAGGGAATTTTATCCGAATTTAGCTTTTATTTTGGGTCCAAATCTATTGAGAGTTTGGCGGCTTATAAGGCGTTTGGTGGCGAGATTGACCCGGCAATGATAATAGACTGGGCAAGGACCAAGGGTATTGATTGCGGGCTTCCGTATCTGCCTTCAGACGCGATCCCACAGGCAGATGGCGCCCCCAAACAAGATTATACGTTCAAGCTATGGCGTGAGCAGGACGAGCTAGAAAGCGGCGTTTTTGGTGTCGAACAGCCAGCGTCAACGGCACCCGATATGGAGCCACAAGTTTTGCTAGTACCGCTGATTGCTTTTGATCGCCAAGGTGGGCGCGTGGGCCGCGGCAAAGGACATTATGACCGGGTCATCCAAAAAATAGAGGCACGAGGCGATGGCTTATTGATCGGTCTAGGTTTTTCATTTCAAGAAGCGGATCCATGCCCGATGGAAGATCACGATCAGCGGCTTGATGCTGTCATCACCCCAGAAATCATGCATATTTGTTCGGAGCGCGGTCGCGCTTTTTTTGAAGGTTAGTTTTTCCATGCGCATACTATTTCTTGGCGACATCGTAGGTTGCGTCGCTCGTGAGGCCGTAAGGGACAATGTCGCTAATTTGCGTCGAAGCCTTAATCTGGATTTCGTAATCGTGAATGGTGAAAACGCCGCGCATGGTTTTGGAATTACGGCGGCTATGGTTGAAGAGCTGCTCGATAATGGTGTGGATGTGATTACCACGGGCAATCATGTTTGGGATAAATCCGAAATTTTATCCTATGTAGAACAACAACCGCGGCTTTTGCGACCGATTAATTTTCCATCTGGAACACCAGGAAAAGGCTCTGGATTATTCTCGGTCGGGGATAAAAACATACTTGTTATCAATGTGATGGGTCAATTATTCATGCAAACATTGGATGATCCATTTGCAGCGATTGAGCGTGAAATAAGTGCGTGTCCTCTAGCGGAAATGGCGGATGCAATTATCGTCGATATTCATGCCGAGGCGAGCTCTGAAAAAATGGCGATGGGGCATTTTTGTGATGGCCGTGCGTCACTTGTTGTCGGCACACATACGCATATTCCGACGGCCGATGCGCAAATCCTTGCCGCAGGCACAGCCTATCAAACGGATGCCGGTATGTGCGGAGATTACGATAGCGTGATCGGCATGCAAAAAGAAGAATCGGTGAATCGCTTTCTAACACGCATGCGCCGCGGCCGTATGGAACCAGCAACGGGTTCGCCGACACTTTGTGGTGTCGTCGTTGATACGGATGATAAGACGGGGCTAGCCAAGTCTGTCGAGCCAGTTAGGGTTGGCGGAAGACTAGCAACAACGCAAGTAACGGGCTAACCTCTTTCAAGTGATCATTTGATTCGAAACTGCATCGGGCGAGGCGAAGGTGTACTCGGTATTTCGCAGTAAAAATATTATCAGCGGTAACGCTATAAAACGATTAATAATGAGGTAACCATGGCAGGCCATTCCAAGTTTAAAAATATTCAGCATCGCAAAGGTGCACAGGACAAAAAACGGGCGAAAATTTTCGCCCGTTTGGCGAAAGAAATTACCGTGGCTGCCAGACTAGGTATGCCAGATGTAGATGCCAACCCTCGCTTGCGTTCAGCTGTTCTTGCTGCACGCTCACAAAACATGCCGAAGGATAATATTGAACGGGCGATTAAAAAAAGCTCGGACGCGAATTCTGAGTCCTATGAAGAAATTCGTTATGAGGGCTTTGGCCCAGCAGGGCTTGGCGTGATCGTGGAAACTATGACCGATAATCGCAATCGTACGGCCAGCGAAGTGCGCAGTGCTTTTTCTAAGAATGGTGGCAATATGGGCGAAACGGGTTCCGTGTCATTCATGTTTTCGCGCGTTGGCGCTATTGAGTTTCCAGCTGATATTGGCGATGCAGACTTTGTGTTTGAGGCCGCTATTGAGGCTGGAGCCGAGGATGTTTCATCGACCGAAGATGGCCATGAGGTTTTTTGCTCGGTTGAAGAGTTGCACCCGACGGCTCGCGCGTTGGAGACAGCGCTTGGCGAACCCAGTGGTATTAACATCATTTGGCGCCCTCAGAATTTAGTTGATGTTGAGGAAGCGCACGCGGAACAGGTTATTAAGTTTATGGATGCACTGGATGACTTAGACGACGTCCAGAATGTCTATGCGAATTTTGATATTGCCGATGATATAATGGAAAAACTTTCGAGCTAGCTGTTGGTTTGTTCGCGATTGGAAAATTATGAATATAACGACACGACGCATCATTGGACTCGATCCTGGTTTGCGCTCCACGGGTTGGGGCGTCATCGAAATGACCGGTAGCAAACTGAGTTATGTAGCGGCTGGAACTGTGACGAGCACGACCAGAAAATCTCTCGCCGAGCGTCTTGTTGAATTGGAGATTGGTCTTAATCAAGTGTTTGATGATTGGCGGCCGGATGAAGCTGCAGTTGAAAATAGTTTCGTAAACCGCGATGGCGCGGCGACCTTAAAGCTTGGGCAAGCGCGCGCAATTAGCCTATTGGTTCCGGCGCGGTTAGGGCTGCCTGTGGGCGAGTACGCGCCTAACCTTGTTAAGAAATCCGTTACTGGCTCGGGCCACGCTGAAAAGCATCAAGTTGAAGTTATGGTTCGCATGTTATTGCCAACGGCGCGCCCTGAAACCAACCACTCGGCGGATGCACTGGCGATTGCCATTACCCATGCCAATATTGCTAAAAACCCAATTGCAAACTTACAGGTGGCCGGATGATCGCAAGTCTGCGGGGAGTTGTGTCAGGGATGCGCGATCAAGCCATCATTTTGGATGTGCATGGGGTCGGGTATCTAATTGAGGTTTCGGGTCGGTTGTTGAGCAATGCGCCGCAAATCGGGGAACCTTTAAACTTATCGATTGAAACCTATGTGCGGGAAGACCAGTTTCGTTTGTTTGGGTTTTCGAGTGAAGAAGACCGGCAATGGTTTCGTTTGTTAATGGGCGTTCAAGGCGTAGGTGCAAAAGTGGCCCTAGCTATCCTCGGCTTACTCAGTGCAGCAGATCTCGCGGATGCGATTGCTTTACAAGATAAGGCTATTATCAGCCGAACGCCGGGTGTGGGCCCCAAGGTGGCCCAACGCATTGTTCAAGAATTAGCAGGTAAAGCGCCCGAGCCAGAATTTAGGGTGGTTGGCGATGGGTCGGGCGAGGTTTCATCTGAAGTATCGTCTATGCAAGACGCGCTCGCCGCTTTGGTCAATCTCGGTTATGCGCGGGTGCAGGCGAATGGCATATTGCAAAAAATTCGCAACCAAGAGGATGCCCCAAGTGATACGCAGGGTTTGATTAAACTGGCGCTACGGGAGTTATCCAAATGAGTGATCGGTTAATCGTTGCGGACAACGTTGACGGCGACTTGGATGCAGCTCTGCGACCCAAATCGCTTGATAATTTTATTGGCCAACGAAAAGGCCGAGAGAATTTGTCCGTTTTTATATCCGCAGCGAGAGCCCGTCAGGAAGCGTTGGACCATGTTTTGTTGGCGGGGCCACCCGGACTTGGTAAAACCACTTTAGCGCAGATCATTGCTCGCGAAATGGGGCGAGGCTACCGAGCCACCTCCGGGCCCGTGATAACCAAAGCCGGAGATTTAGCGGCTCTGCTAACCAATTTAGAGCCGCATGATGTTTTGTTTATTGATGAAATTCACAGGTTAAATCCGGCGGTTGAAGAAATACTTTATCCGGCGATGGAAGATTATGAGCTCGATTTAATTATTGGTGAGGGGCCGGCGGCGCGTTCGGTCAAAATCGACTTGCCACCGTTTACATTGGTTGGGGCGACCACGCGGACCGGTTTGCTGAGCACGCCATTGCGTGATCGCTTTGGCATACCTATTTATCTTAATTTCTATGACACGGATGAGCTGGCGCAAATTCTTAAGCGCAATGCAGGCTTGTTGGGCGTCAATATGGCTGATGATGGGGCTTATGAAATCGCTCGACGCTCACGCGGTACACCACGAGTTGCGGGGCGTCTGTTGCGCAGGGTTCGCGACTTTGCGGAAAATAATGGAGAGACGACGATTTCAGCTATGGCGGCCGATGCCGCGCTGAACCGCCTTGAGGTCGATGCGCAAGGTCTCGACAGTCTCGACCACCGATATTTGCGGGTGATCGCCGACAAGTTTGCAGGTGGTCCTGTTGGTATTGATACAATCGCGGCGTCGTTAAGTGAACCGAGAGATGCGCTCGAAGATATTGTTGAGCCTTATCTGCTGCAGTTAGGTTTTATTAATCGTACACCGCGCGGCAGGCAGCTTATGCCAGCAGCCTTTGCGCATCTTGGAATTGCTGTGCCAAGGTCTATTAATTCAGTCGCGGATAATTCGGACTTATTTGAGGATGAGGTTTAATTTTGAATTTAGATATATTGAAGCAAGGCGAATGGTATTTTCATGATCTGAGAGTTTATTATGAAGATACGGATTTCTCTGGTGTCGTATATCATTCAAATTATTTGAAGTTTGCCGAGCGTGGCCGAACAGAGTGTTTGCGAAGTTTAGATGTGCACCATAGCGAGCTCGCGAAACTAGACCCAGCCTTGGCTTTCGTAATTGCAGATATGTCGATGGTGTTTCATTCGCCTGCTCGGATCGATGAACATATTCGTGTGGCGACAAGATTTACAAAAATAGGTGCGGCGCGATTGATGGCTCAGCAGTTGATTTTGCAAATGACGGAACCCAAAGCCCCGACTGCATCCGACCTCAATGTCGATAAGGATTATAGGCTCCTTTGGTCATGCGAGTTATCTGCTGCCTGTGTTGATTTTTCTGGTAAGCCAAGGCGTATGCCGAAAGACTTAATTGGTGATCTTCAACAACATGCTGCAGCGCAAAACGTGGTCTGAAGTAACCAATATTTTATAAATCGATAATGAAAATAAGCTAATTTTCAGACAAAATAGCAAAGCCGCAGTTTCGTCACATTTTGTCGATATCATAGACGAACGTAGTAAAATAAGATCTTCACAGTTGAGGCGAATACAAGCAGTGTTGGCGCAATTATGTTTGAAGCTAATTTGGTTTAAGCATTGAGCGGGCTGCAGGGTTTCGGGTGTCGAATACCGAATTATTTAAGTTTTGTGGAAGAGGAATTGTTTAGATGGATTCAGTGCTGGTAGAACAAACGGTTGGAATTGTGAATACCGACTTTTCGCTATGGGCTTTGTTTTTGCGGGCGGACTTCGTTGTCCAAGGGGTCATGATTGGCTTGATTTTGGCATCGGTGTTTTCTTGGGCCATTGTTATAGAAAAATGGCGAATGGTGCGTCGCTATTCTAAACTTTCTGACCAATTTGAAAACAAGTTCTGGTCGGGCGAACCGCTTAAAGATTTATATAAAGTGACCAGTTCCGGGGTGCGCCATCCGCTGGCCAATGTCTTTGTGGCGGCTATGCGTGAATGGGCGCCAGGTAATGGGAAAGAAGCCGGAGCCAAGGCCGCATCGGCAGTGCCAGAAACTTTGCAAAGAATTGATCGCGCCTTAACCGTATCCATCGGTAGGGAAATGGTAGCTATGGAATCGCGAATGTTGTTTCTAGCCACCGTTGGGTCTGTGGCGCCATTTATTGGACTATTTGGTACAGTCTGGGGAATTATGAATAGTTTCCAGGCCATTGCCGTAACGCGTGACACCAATTTGGCTGTTGTGGCCCCAGGTATTGCTGAGGCTTTATTTGCAACGGGCCTCGGTCTGCTAGCAGCTATTCCAGCGGTTATCGCGTATAATGTATTCAATGCATCCTTCGCGAGTTTGGGCAATCGCATGGAGATATTTGCTGATGAGTTTATTGCTTTTGTCTCTCGCCAAAAAGGCCGAGGTTAATGGCAGGCGGATTTCAGACTGGATCCAATTCGGGTTCGCGGCATACGCCATCGCGCAGGGCGCCGCGCCGTGCAAAGCCGATGAGCGAAATAAATGTAACGCCGATGGTCGATGTTATGCTGGTTCTGCTGATCGTGTTTATGGTGGCGGCGCCTCTTCTCACTGTCGGCGTGCCGGTCGATTTACCGAAGACGAAGGCCAAACCTCTAACTGGTGATGAAGAGCCACTGGTCGTAACGATTGACGCCAAGGGTATTGTTTTTATTCAGGAAACTAAGGTTGATCCGACTAAGTTAGTTGCTCAACTGCGCGCCATTACAGATGCTGGGTACGAGCAGCGGATTTATGTTCGTGGAGATAAAAATGTGGCCTATGGCCGTGTGGCTGACACTGTAGCGAGAATTAATTCAGCTGGTTTTACGCGCGTTGCTTTGGTAACGGAGGATCCGCCCAAGGCGTCTAAATCGTCTTCAGGGGGCAAGAAGTAACGACGAATGATGGCAAATCGCGACATTGCTTTTTCGATTTTTTTCCACGGCGCCATTGTCTTACTGGCGGTCCTGTGGAAGCCTGAAATGCGTCCGAGTCCAGTAAATCTGCAGCCATTGCCTGTGGAGTTGGTTCCGATAAGCGAATTGACCAAGCTGTTGCGTAAGCCAGTTGAAGTGGAGAAAGAAGAGCCGGTTACGGCCAAGGAAGAGGTTGAGGAAAAACCAAAAGTTTCCGTTAAGCAGCCGCAGGAAGTTAAACCGGTTATTGAAGAACCCGTTGAAAAAGACTTGGTACCTAAAATAAAACCGGTCGAGAAAAAACAGACGGTCGAAGAAAAAAAGAAAGAAAAACCAGTGGAGGACGTAATCGTCGAGCCAGAGCCGCCTAAGAAACAAATTTTTGATCTTAGCCAAGTACGATTGTTGTTGGATAAGACGCCGGATGAACCGGCAGCACAAGAAACTGGGGCGGAAACGTCTGAGCCATTAAGTTTGAGTGAGGTGGATAGTTTTCGCGCGCAAATAGGTCGCTGTTGGAGCGTTCCTGCGGGCGCGCAAAATGGCGAGACGCTGGTAGTTAGGGTGAAACTTTCGCTAACTGCGGCGGGTATGATAGCGTCGGGTCCAGTGGTGGTTAATCGCGAGCAAATGGGTAACCCATTTTTTGTCGCTGCAGCCGAGAGTGTATTGCGCGCAATCAACAGATGTCAGCCGCTTGTTTTGCCAGTCGAGAAATTTAAAAGCTGGCAAGACTTAGACCTCACTTTTGATCCAAGCCAAATGCTAGGAGGGTAGAATATGACCAATAAACAAATAAATTTAGTCGTAAATAAAGTGGGGTTGTTACCTATATTTTTGAGGCGCTTAAGCGGCGTAGGCTCTAATTTGATTGCTAAATTAGCACTCGTTTGTGTTGTGTCACTGAGCGTGTTTAGCCCAGCACAGGCTGTTTTGAAAATCGATATTACGCAAGGCAATGTTGACCCTTTACCTGTTGCTATCCTGGATTTCTATGGTGATCCGCAGCTTGCTAGCAAAATCGCTTCGGTGGTTGATGCGGATCTTGAACGCACTGGTTTATTCCGACCCATTAACAGGGATGCATTTATTCAAAAAGATGTGGATGTGAATACGCGTCCTCGCTTCGGCGATTGGCGTATTATTAATACACAAGCTTTGGTGACTGGGCGCGCACAAATGCAGGCGGACGGACGCTTAAGGGTTGAATTTAGGCTTTGGGACGTTGTTGCGGAGCAACAAATGATGGGGCTTCAGTTTTATACAAAGCGCGAAAATTGGCGCCGTGTCAGTCACCTTATAGCCGATCAAATATATGAGCGGTTAACGGGTGAGACTGGTTATTTTGACACACGAATTGTGTATATCTCGGAGACTGGCGCGAAGAATATGCGCACTAAACGCCTTGCCATTATGGACCAAGACGGGGCCAATCAGCGAATATTGACCAATGGTCAAAGCCTTTCCCTAACGCCACGCTTCAGTCCTACAGCTCAAGAAATTACCTATCTATCTTATTATCAAAATAAGCCGAGGGTTTATTTGCTCAACATAGAGACCGGTCAACAGGAGGTTGTTGGAGACTTTCCTGGCATGACTTTCGCGCCGCGGTTTTCGCCTGACGGTCAAAAGATTATCATGAGCCTCGAGCGCAACGGCAATTCAAATATTTACACAATGGATTTGCGGACCCGCGAGACGCGGCGTTTAACGTCCTCCATCGCTATTGATACGGGGCCTTGCTACTCCCCGGATGGCAAACAAATTGTCTTTGAAAGTGATCGTCTTGGCACGCAACAATTATTCGTGATGGATGCGGATGGCCGCAATACGCGCCGAATAAGTTATGGACAAGGGCGTTATGGAACCCCAGTTTGGTCGCCGCGCGGAGATTTAATTGCCTTCACGAAAACCTATAAAAATAGGTTCTTAATTGGTGTGATGAAGCCTGACGGTTCCGGAGAACGTATTATAACCGAGGGCTATCATAATGAAGGCCCGACTTGGTCGCCGAACGGCCGCGTTCTCTCCTTCTTTAGAGAAACGGGGGGAGAGACGGGTGGGCCGACGATCTGGACTGTTGATTTAACTGGTTACAATGAAAGACCCGTCAAAACCAAGACTTTCGCATCTGACCCTGCATGGTCTCGGCTGGCGAATTAGTACAGGCGCTCTGGTGACGATTTAGGGTTAAAAAGCAATAAAATTCTTCGTCAATAATTTGCTTATTGAAAATCTATTTCGTATAAGTGAAGCGAGAGTAATTGTTGCAGCCTGCTTTATTCAGGTTTCTGTTTTGCGTCATACATGCAACTTTATTTGGACACACGTCTTCAACCGATATTATTCAGGAGCTAATTATGGGTTTTTCGAAACAAGCAATCAAACTGTCGATGGTCGCTATTCTTGGGCTTGCACTTGCAGCATGTTCGGGCGCCTCAAAGACTGACATGGGGTCAGGCGGAACGAGTGGAACATCGTCCGGTGGGGCTTCAAATGGCAACGCCTCTATGAATGGCAACGCCTCTGTTTCGTTGCCTGATGATGGGTCTCAATATTTTGCAACCGGCGTATTAGACAGAGTTTTCTTTGCTTCGGATCAGTCGACGGTTAGCTCCAAGGCACGCTCTATATTGATCACACAAGCTAAATGGCTAACCGCCAATTCCTCAATACGTGTTTTGATTGAAGGGCATGCTGACGAACGCGGTACACGCGATTATAACTTAGCCTTGGGCGCGCGTCGTGCGGCAGCTGTGAGAGATGTTTTGTTAAGCCTCGGTGTGCCTGCCGGTCAGGTTTCGACCGTGTCGTTTGGTAAAGAGCGACCTGTATCGACTTGCTCGCAAGCTTCATGCTGGTCTAAAAACCGCCGCGCTAAAACAACAATTCAGTAGTTGTTCGTTTTGCCATTATAAGAAAAGCGCCGTGTGGCGCTTTTTTTTCACTTTTATCTGGTTTTGCTCTTTGGACTGATAACATAGACTGACAAATTGGTCTGATAACAGAAACTGACAAAAGAGACGGATAAAATTGGCTAATAGAATTAGTATAAGCAAGACAGATCGCCTTGTTTTTGTCGGCTTTTCTTGCCCTAATTTAGACTCGTTCTATACTTAGACTTAGTCTTTATTTTCAACACTCGTGGCTTCGAACGCGCGTGCAATTTTGTGAGTACCTTATGGCAAGACAAACTTCTGATCTAACTCTCGTTTCCATGATGCAGCAAATGCGGCTGCATAGGCTCTTCAAACCTGTCGGGAGTAGCTTTATTGTCGGGCTTCTATTGTTGCCAGTATTGTTGCCGGCACAGTCTGCGCAGGCGCAGTCAAATGATGAGGTTGTTTTTCAAACACTAGATCCATTAGAAACGCTAAGCACCAGTCAGCCCGTTAATAATGATGCGGTCGCGAGGCGCCTTACGCGTATTGAGCAACTTTTACGCTCGCAATCAGCTATGCAAAATGCTGGAAACAGCCGAGACACCGATGGCTCTCAACCTAGCAGAGACACACTGCAAGCTATTCTGGATCGCCTAGATCGGATTGAAGCCAGCCTTACCGGTGGTTTCACGGCCGCAGGTTCTGGCAATAATACGAGCAGCATATTGGCCGGGGATGATCAAACGGCAGCGGATTTAAGAGTGCGTTTATCGTCATTGGAAGAAACGCTTCGCAATATTAGTGGCCAGAGCGAGCAGGTTTTACAGCTCATTCAGTCCAATGAACTGGCGCGACAAAAAGATCGAGAGGATAGCGAATACCGCTTTCAGGCACTTGAAGGAAAAATGCGTCAGCAAGCCAATAAAGGTAGCAGTGAGCCGCAAATTATTGGCACCATTCCAGGGACGGCTCCGATCGAAAACAGTGTTGCTACAGGTAATAACACCACAGCTAACTTAGTCGGCGAGGGTGATTTGTCGATATTGAATGGTTCGCAAGCCGATGGTCGGGGTGAGCTTAACGACCCACTCGCCTTGTATGAACGCGCCATGGCAGCGCTAAAACAGGGAGAATATGGCAATGCACGCCTTGATTTTAAGCAATTAATCGCCAAGTACCCTAAACATATAAGAGCCGGCAATGCCCAATATTGGCTTGGTGAAAGTCACTATGTGCAGGGTAATTATAAAAAAGCAGCGGAAGCGTTTTTGGTTGGCTACACGGAATATGCGGCCAATAATAAGGGACCGGATAGTTTGCTGAAACTTGGTATGACGCTGATCGCTATGGGTGAAATTAAGACCGGTTGTGACGCGTTCTCTGAACTAAAAGCTAACTTTCCAGATGCCCCTGATGCGGTAACAAAGCGCGCTGAAATCGAGAAAAAGCGTGCGGGTTGCAAGTAACCCATTTGCAGCTCCAACGGCCTCGGCTTGGCTGGCTAGCTTGCGCCGACTTTATCCTGCCACGACCTATGCCTTGGCGGTGTCGGGTGGGCCAGACTCTACTGCGCTCCTAGCTCTAGCTTCTAAGGCCATGCGCCTAAAAAATGCCCCCCATTTTATAGTTCTGACGGTAGATCATAATTTGCGAGCTGGTTCCGCGGCGGAAGCCAAATCTGTGGCGAAACTATGCAAACGGCTTGGCTTAAGGCAGCAAACGCTAACTTGGAGTGGCGCCAAACCTACAACAGCTATTCAGAATGCTGCGCGCGACATTCGCTATGGGTTGATGGAGGCTTATTGCTCGCAGCACGGTGTTGAAGCTTTGGTGTTGGCGCATCATCGTGAAGATCAGGCCGAGACGCTGTTGATGCGTATGGCTCGGGGCAGCGGCCTGACTGGGCTTAGCGCTATGTCGCCGGTCCAAAAACACCGGTCAATAAACTTGTTGAGACCGCTATTGCATGTGTCGAAAGAAAATTTACAGGCGCTTTGTCATAAAGCGGGGTTGGAATTTGTTCTGGATCCTAGCAATTCAGACGATCGGCATGAGCGTGTTCGCCTACGTGCCGCACAAAATGGTCTGGATCGTATCGGGCTGACATCAGAGAAACTATCCCTCACAATCGATAAGTTGGCACAGGTGGATGATGACTTGGAGCTATTGGCCTCGCGGTTTTTAAGCGAGCATTCAGTTTTTGATACGTTCGGCGTTTTTAGGGTAGATCGTGAGGCTTTTTGTTACTTGCCCATTACCCTTCAAGAGCGAGTTGTCTTAAGGGCGATTAAGAAAATTAGCCGGCCTGACTTTCCACCGAGACGCGATAGCATGGCAGGTGTCTTGAAGGTGCTTAATTCACGCGAGACCACTGCGCGAACATTAATGGGCGTGTTGTTTCACTTTAGAAAATCCGAGGTTCTCATTGGCCGTGAATATTCCGCCTGTCCGGTGGCCGATAAAATAACATTTAAAAACAATGCTGTAATATCCACCATCTGGGATGGAAGGTTTGAAGTCTCGTACCGGCGGTCGTCGGCTAAAGCGTTTTCTCATATTGGTCCGCTTGGGTCCAATGGATTGGCGCAGTTCCGAGCCGATCATAAGTCAGCTGGTTTATTGACAGATAATTCGGTTCCGGCGCGATTTATATATACGGTGCCCGCTTTTTGGCAGAAGGATAGGCTCGTTTTTTGCCCGACCCTAAGGCCTGAGGAGGCGGCTGAACGGGAAGTTAGCGCTGTATTGCTTGATTAAATAAATATTAACCGCAATCGTTACATAAGTTACTCGTCAGTTAGTCATATGCTCGCGGTCGGGATATGGCGAAATTATACAGAACAAGTAAGCGGTGCAGTTGTCTGCGGCAAAAAGGCCGTATCGGGAATAGGCTAAAAATCTAGGTCTTGGCTCTGGTAATCTAGGGCCGGCGACCCTATGTTAAGTCTAGATAAGTTTTAGGTCCGTTCATGGATCCTGGTCAGACTGGGGTTCGGGTATTTTACGATAGAAAGGCTCCAGTTTTGGGTGGTTTCAGAAATATAGCTATTTGGGTTGTTGTCGCACTTATGTTGTTTACTCTATTCAACATGTTTCAAGGGCAAGGCCAGAGTACTGGCGGCCGCGATATAACGTTTTCGCAATTTATAGGTGAAGTAGACGCGGGTAATGTGTCCGACGTCGTTATGTCAGGCGACGCCATCATAGGGCGCTTCTCAAACGGCGCAGCCTTTAGCACATATGCCCCATCAAATGACCCGAACTTGGTCAGTCGCTTAGAACAGCGCGGCGTTAATATTACAGCCCGCCCTGAAAGTTCTGGCCCGACCTTCCTAGGTGTTTTAATTTCTTGGTTCCCAATGTTATTGCTGATTGGTGTATGGGTATTTTTCATGCGTCAAATGCAAGGCGGAACGGGTAAGGCAATGGGCTTTGGTAAGTCCAAAGCGAAGCTTTTAACGGAGACCAGTGGCCGTGTTACCTTTGATGACGTTGCTGGCATTGATGAAGCCAAAGATGATTTGCAAGAAATCGTTGAATTTCTGAAAGACCCGACACGGTTTCAAAAGCTTGGTGGGCGCATTCCAAAGGGCGTATTGCTCGTGGGCCCTCCTGGTACCGGTAAGACATTGTTGGCCCGTGCGATTGCTGGCGAAGCACAAGTGCCATTTTTCTCCATCTCTGGTTCTGACTTTGTTGAGATGTTTGTTGGCGTCGGCGCGAGCCGCGTTCGCGACATGTTTGAACAAGGAAAGCGTAATGCACCATGCATCATCTTTATTGACGAGATCGATGCCGTTGGACGCCATCGTGGCGCTGGCTTGGGTGGTGGTAATGACGAGCGTGAACAAACTCTCAACCAGTTGCTTGTTGAGATGGACGGGTTTGAAGCCAATGAGAGCATTATTCTGATTGCTGCAACCAACCGTCCTGACGTCTTGGATCCAGCCCTATTGCGTCCGGGTCGGTTTGACCGTCAGGTTGTTGTGCCGAACCCTGATATTATTGGTCGTGAGAAAATCCTTAAGGTTCACATGAAGAAAACGCCTTTGGCGACGGATGTGGATGCACGCACGATTGCCCGCGGAACCCCCGGGTTTTCTGGTGCCGATCTAGCTAATCTTGTTAATGAGGGCGCATTGCTTGCAGCTCGACGTGGCAAGAAACAAGTCTCTATGGCCGAATTTGAAGATGCCAAAGATAAGGTCATGATGGGTGCTGAGCGCCGGTCCATGGTTATGACCGAAGAAGAAAAAACACTTACAGCCTATCACGAAGGCGGACATGCGCTTGTCGCGATTAGCCTTGAGGCGTCCGACCCAGTGCATAAAGCGACAATTATTCCGCGTGGACGGGCCTTGGGAATGGTTATGCGACTCCCGGAGCGTGATCTCATTTCGGTTACGCGTGCGCGTTTGAAAGCCGATTTGGCTGTCGCGATGGGTGGTCGTATTGCTGAAGAATTAATATTTGGTCATGAGAAAGTTACGTCTGGTGCATCTTCGGATATTCAGATGGCGACGAGTATGGCCAAGGCAATGGTAACAAAATATGGCATGAGTGATGAGCTAGGCCCCTTATCCTACAGCGAAAATGAGCAAGAGGTATTCTTGGGACATAGCGTCGCGAAAACGCAGAACATGTCGGAAGATACCCAAAAGCAAATTGACATTGAGGTGCGCCGTTTCGTTGATACTGGATATCAGACTGCGAAACAAATCCTGACCGATAAGATGGATGACCTGCACATTATTGCCAAAGGCTTGCTTGAATATGAAACGCTGTCTGGCGACGAAATTTTGGGTCTCTTGAAGGGGCAAGCGCCGCACCGTCCTGACGATGATAATGATGCCGCGACGGGCCCTAAATCTCCGTTCCCAACTGCAGGTGGCCCGATCGGTGGAGCGACACCACAAAGCACCTGATAGCTTCTCGTTTGAGACGAGCTCTTGATGGGTTGCGCGCGTTTGCTAAGGTCGAAGGCGCCTAAGGTTAGGATTATATGAGGGACACGTTAGGTATTTTCGGTATCGTCAATGTTACGGAAGATAGTTTTTCTGACGGCGGCCTGTATTTAGATCCAGCCCAAGCTATTTCGCATGCTAAATTATTGGCGAAAGCCGGTTCAGATGTCATTGACCTCGGGCCGGCTTCCAGTCATCCAGATGCTGATGATGTATCCCCTCAAAATGAAATAGACCGACTAAAATCTGTCGTCCCATCGCTCAATGGTTTGAGCTTGAGCTTGGATAGTTTCCAGCCGGAAACCCAGTTATGGGCAATCGAGCACGGTTTTGATTGGCTTAATGATATTAATGGATTTTCTGAGGCCGATATTTATCCGCAGCTAGCGCGCTCATCGTGTCAGCTGGTGGTAATGCATTCCATCCAATCCAAAGGAAAGGCCCAGCGCCTTGACGTGTCCGTGGATGATATTTGGCCGCGAATTTTTGGCTTCTTTGAAGAGCGCATTGCTCGCCTTGAGGAGGCAGGCGTGAACCGCGACCGATTGGTTTTAGATCCGGGCATGGGTTACTTTTTAGGAACAGACCCGAATGTGTCGTTGAAGGTGTTGGCTGAAATTGCGAAACTCAAAGCTCAATTTTCATTACCTGTTTTACTGTCTGTGACTCGAAAAAGTTTTTTGAGAAACTTATCCGGCCGCGACATTGCTAGTTCAGGCCCAGTTTCACTTGCGGCAGAGTTGTGGGCGGTTAATCAGGGCGTTGATTATATTCGTACCCATGACGTGGCTCAGCTTCATGATGCCTTGCTGTTGCACGATCAGCTGGAGACTGTCTCGTAATATTCTGCAAGAAGCTTTTATTTGCGATAAATCCCGAATAGCGACAAACATAGATACGTAATCGCGTATTCTGGTTTTGGGCGACGTGTCGCTTGTGTTCATGAGGGTGGAAGATGATAAGAAAATATTTCGGAACGGACGGTATCCGAGGAACGGTAAACGAGAGCAATATGACGGCAGAGACCGCCCTAAGGCTTGGTAAAGCGGCTGGCCATATTTTTCGCCGAGGCGACCATCGACACCGTGTCGTGATTGGCAAGGATACGCGCTTATCCGGTTATATGATTGAACCGGCTTTGGTGGCTGGTTTTACGGCCATGGGTATGGACGTGTTTTTGTTTGGGCCTATTCCGACGCCGGGTGTAGCCTTTCTAACGCGCTCACTTCGTGCCGATCTAGGGGTGATGATTTCTGCCTCGCATAATCATTATGAAGATAATGGCATTAAGCTATTTGGCCCAGATGGGTATAAATTATCCGACAAGATTGAGTTTGAGATTGAAAGTTTCATGGACCCGAATGCGGATTTACCGCTTGCCAAACCGTCAAATCTTGGGCGTGCAAAACGGATTGATGACAGCCAAGCGCGCTATATCGAATTTGCCAAGCGCAGTTTCCCGAGGAGTTTGACCTTGGATGGCATGAAAGTCGTGATTGATTGCGCCAATGGCGCCGCCTATAAAGTCGCCCCTGCCACGCTCTGGGAGTTAGGTGCAGAGGTGGTGACAGTGGGCGTAGATCCCAACGGCTTTAATATCAATAGCGAATGCGGCTCAACCGATACAGCTTTGATGTGCGATCGCGTTCGATCGCATAAAGCGGATATTGGTATTGCGCTGGATGGCGACGCCGACCGTCTCATCATCTGTGATGAGAACGGAAATATTATTGATGGCGACCAAATTATGGCCCTCATCGCTTTGGATTGGCAAAAGCAAAACCTTCTAACGGGCCCCGGTGTTGTGGCCACGGTTATGTCTAATTTAGGCTTGGAGCGGTGCATGATAGATCATGATCTGCAACTGGCACGTACGGATGTTGGGGATCGCTATGTGGTCGAACATATGCGTGCCAATGGCTATAACCTTGGCGGTGAGCAATCTGGACATATGATATTGAGCGATTTCTCAACGACCGGTGATGGGCTTATTGCTGCCTTGCAGGTTTTGGCTGTATTGAAACGTAGCGGACGCGCGATGAGTGAAATGGCGCGCATGTTTGAACCTGTTCCGCAGGTATTGAAAAATGTACGTTATGCCGGTGGAGAGCCGCTAAGTTCGATGTTGGTTCAAGAAGCTATTGATGCGGCGAGAGCGGATATTGGTAATTCAGGCCGGATTTTGGTTCGTAAATCTGGAACCGAAAAATTAATTCGCGTGATGGGCGAGGGCGATGATGAGACGGTGGTGCATCGTGCCGTCGACCAAATTGTTGCCTCGGTCAAAGAAGTCGCCGCTTAACCCCATGGCCCAAGGCTCCAAACCTCTGCCTGAAATAATTGATAATCGAGCGCGCGTTCTCGTCGTTGCTGGATCAGACTCTGGCGGCGGAGCAGGTATTCAAGCGGATATTAAGACGATTACTGTGCTGGGCGGTTACGCCATGACAGCTGTCAGCGCTTTAACCGCGCAGAACACCTTGGGTGTTCAAAGTGTAATGGATGTGCCCGCAGCTTTCGTGTCGGCTCAGATGCATGCCGTTTTATCTGATATTGGGGCGGATATCTGCAAGACAGGTATGTTGCAACGTAGTGATATAATTGAGGCGGTTTGCGAAAGCTTAGAGGTTTTCGGCTCACCTCGATGGGTAGCTGATCCAGTCATGATTGCTAAGGGCGGCGCGCCGTTACTGCAAAAACAAGCGGTTGGCGCTTTGCTATCATTGGTTGTTCCCAAGGCGTATTTATTAACGCCGAATATGCCTGAGGCAGCGGCGTTGATGGGCCGCAATGTTGAGACTTTGGATGATATGAAGCGCGCTGCTGACTTTCTTATGGAGCATGGTGCCAATGCAGTCTTGTTAAAAGGCGGCCATGGAGATCAAGACATTCTATATGATCTTTTGGCGACTGGGTCGGGCTTTACTGTATTTGAATCGGTGCGTGTTGAGAGCGTTCATACGCATGGTACCGGATGCACATTGGCGTCAGCTATTTCTACCTATTTAGCCCGTGGGTCAGCGCTTGAGCCGGCATGCGAGGCTGCTATTAACTATGTCCAGAAAGCCATTAGAGCCGCGCCACGTTTGGGGCAGGGGCATGGACCACTGGGGCATATGGCTGGCGAAACCCCGATTCTTGAGCGCTCTGACTAATCGCAATCTGCCTAGTTAGCTGGCTATATTTGCCGACTATTTTTTATACATTAGAAATATATAGGAAAATCAGGAGGAAAGGACTGGGCGCCGTACCACTTCGGATTCTTCGTTTGACATTCGAGGTTAGATCTTTTAACGCTCTATGTGGGCCACCCTCCCCCAACGGCGGGCTACTATCTGAAAGGGTAGATAAATGAGCAAAATTGAGATCCCGGCTGTCCGGCCGGCTAATCCGGACTTTTCTTCTGGGCCTTGTGCTAAAAGACCTGGCTGGAGCCTTTCACAACTAGAATCGGCAGTATTAGGCCGCTCACATCGTTCAAAGCCTGGTAAAGCCGCGCTTGCGGATGCTATTGAGCGTACCCGTCAAATTCTCCAAGTTCCCGATGGTTATCGGATCGGTATTGTGCCGGGCTCGGATACGGGTGCCTTTGAAATGGCCATGTGGACGATGCTTGGTGCGCGCGGCGTAGATATTCTTGGCTGGGAGAGCTTTGGCTCTGGCTGGGTAACCGATGCCGTGAAGCAGCTTAAAATTGAAGACTTGCGCGTCATGGAAGCTGGTTATGGCGACTTGCCAAATCTGGCCGATGTGGATTTTTCACGCGATGTCGTGTTTACTTGGAACGGTACAACATCCGGCGTACGCGTACCGAATGGCGATTGGATTGATGCGGACCGCGAAGGTCTGACCCTTTGTGACGCAACGTCAGCAGCATTCGCTATGGATTTGCCGTGGGATAAACTAGACGTCGTTACGTATAGCTGGCAAAAAGTTATGGGCGGCGAGGGTGCACACGGAATGATAATTCTGTCACCCCGCGCAGTCGAGCGGCTTGAGACATATCAGCCGTCTTGGCCATTGCCAAAAATCTTTCGTCTGGCAAAAGGTGGCAAGCTTATTGAGGGTATTTTCAAAGGCGAAACAATTAATACGCCATCTATGTTGGCTCTCGAAGATTATCTTGATGCATTACGTTGGGCCGAAAAAATTGGCGGTCTAAAGTCGTTAATGGCTCGCGCTGACAGTAACTTCAAGGCAATTAGCGATTGGGTGGAGCGTTCTGATTGGGCATCGTTTTTGTGCAAAGTGCCCGAAAATTGTTCGAACACGTCCGTTTGTTTGGTTATTTCGTCGCCAGCCGTTCAGGCATTGGATGCCGATACGCAAGCTGCTTTCGCGAAGAAGATTGCTGCGTTGCTGGACGCTGAGGGAGTTGCCTATGACATTGGTGCTTATCGTGATGCGCCTGCAGGGCTTCGGATTTGGGCTGGTGCAACGGTTGAGACCAGTGATCTCGAAGCACTTATGCCTTGGTTAGACTGGGCTTACCAGTCAGCTTCGCAAGAATTTATGCCAAAGTGAGCGCTATCTGTGTGCTCCTAACGCTTACCCAATAAAATTTAAATTAAGGATATTAAAATGCCTAAAGTACTTATCGCCGATAAAATGAGCCCAGCCGCCGAACAAATTTTTCTGGATCGTGGCCTCGAAGTCGACGTCATCACGGGGTTGGACCGCGATGAATTGATTAAAATAATTGGTGACTATGACGGCTTGGCCGTTCGTTCATCGACAAAAGCAACACCACCTGTCCTGGAAGCGGCCAAGAAATTGAAAGTCATAGGACGTGCTGGTATCGGGGTCGATAATATCGACCTACCGGCTGCGACGGAACATGGTGTTGTGGTTATGAACACGCCTTTCGGAAATTCGATCACGACAGCCGAGCATGCTATCGCATTAATGTTTGCGCTCGCGCGTGATATTCCAACTGCCAATGCGTCTACGCATGACGGCAAGTGGGAGAAAAGTCGCTTTATGGGTGTAGAGCTTACCGGAAAAACACTCGGTATTATTGGTTGTGGTAATATCGGTTCGATCGTTGCTTCACGGGCTCTTGGTTTAAAAATGAAAGTCGTTTCTTTTGACCCGTTTTTAACACCCGAGCGCGCGGTTGAAATTGGTGTCGAAAAAGTTGAGCTAGACGGACTTCTAGAGCGCGCCGATTTTATTACGGTCCACACGCCGCTAACCGACAATACGCGTAATATTATTAATGCTGAAACGCTGGCAAAGACAAAAAAGGGTGTGCGCATCATTAACTGCGCGCGCGGTGGTCTGGTTGTTGAAGCGGATCTTAAAGCTGCTTTGGATAGTGGGCATGTTGCCGGCGCTGCCTTAGATGTGTTTGAGACAGAGCCTGCTAAGGAGAGTTTTTTCTTCGGCATGGATAACGTAATTTGCACGCCGCATTTAGGCGCTTCAACCGAGGAAGCTCAAGAGAATGTTGCCTTGCAGGTTGCTGAGCAAATGGCGGATTTCCTAATGACGGGCGCGGTTAGTAATGCGATCAATATGCCGTCTATTTCAGCTGAAGATGCGCCACGCTTGCGCCCGCTCGTTACGCTGGCGGAACAGCTTGGTTTATTTGCCGGTCAGCTTACCGAGACAGGCATCGAGTCCGTTACGGTAGAATATGCAGGTGAGGTCAGCGACCTAAACTGTGCGCCGCTAACATCTGCAGCAATTGCTGGTTTGCTTCGTCCGCTACTAGCCGAAGTAAATATGGTCAGTGCGCCAGCATTGGCGAGACAGCGCGGCATTCAGATTTCTGAAACAAAACAGGAAGCCGCCGGCGCTTATGATAGTTATATTCGTCTGGTCATTAAAACAGAACGTCAAGAACGCTCTGTAGCCGGAACGGTTTTCTCGGATGGTAAACCAAGGATTATTCAAGTGAAGGGCATCAACATGGAGGCGGAACTTTCGCCGCGTGTCTTGTATATCACCAATACCGACCAGCCTGGGTTCATCGGGTCATTGGGCATGATTTTGGGAGCAAACGATATTAATATTGCGTCGTTTAACTTGGGTCGCGATAAACCAAGTGGGGCAGCAATCTCCTTGATTAGTGTCGACGAAGAGGTCAGCGCAGACGTATTAAAAGAGCTTGAAGAACTACCGCATGTTGTTCAAGTTAAGAAGCTGTATTTCTAATTATACAGTAATTTCAAATCTATAGGCGAAACTGGAGATTAGACTGTTATGGCTAATGTTGTGGTTGTAGGCTCCCAATGGGGCGATGAAGGCAAAGGTAAGATCGTTGATTGGTTATCTGTGCGGGCTGACATTGTCGCTCGTTTTCAAGGTGGTCACAATGCGGGGCATACTTTGGTCGTCAATGGAGAAGTTTTTAAGCTTAGCCTGTTGCCGTCTGGCATTGTTCGCGAGGGCAAGTTGTCTGTCATTGGTAATGGTGTCGTTGTTGACCCATGGGCGTTACTTGAAGAAATCGCGCGCCTGCAAAGCCAGAATGTTGAAATTACGCCTGATAATTTGAAGATTGCTGAGAACGCAACTTTGATTTTACCGGTTCATCAAGAATTGGATGTAGCGCGCGAGAGCGGCAATTCCGGTGTGAAAATCGGTACGACAAAGCGCGGTATTGGCCCGGCTTATGAAGATAAGGTTGGCCGCCGAGCTATTCGTGTCGGCGATCTGCAAAATATAGAGGCCTTGCCGGAAAAAGTTGAAGGACTACTTCGACACCATAATGCATTGCGCCGTGGCTTTGGATTGCCGGATTTTGACGGCAAGGTTTTGTTGAAAGCGCTGGAAGAGGTGGCGCCGCATATCACGCCGCATATCGCCCCAGTTTGGCGTTTGCTCGACCAAGCGAGGCGTAAAGGCCAGCGTATATTGTTCGAAGGTGCGCAAGGTTCGTTGCTTGATATTGACCACGGAACCTACCCGTTTGTTACGTCTTCAAATACCGTTGCCGGGCAAGCTGCAGTGGGTACCGGTATGGGGCCATCGGCATTAACAAATATTCTTGGTATCACCAAAGGCCTATACAACGCGCGTTGGTGAGGGCCATTCCCAACAGAGCAAGACAATGAAGTTGGTCAGCGGCTGGGTGAAAAAGGCCATGAGTTTGGAACGGTAACAGGGCGTAAGCGCCGCTGTGGTTGGTTCGATGCTGTGTTGGTCAGACAGGCCATTATTACTGGCGGTATTACTGATATTGCTTTGACAAAGCTGGATGTATTGGACGGTTTTGAAGAAATTAAAATTTGCGTTGGCTACAAGATTGATGGTGAGGTCGTTGACTATTTGCCGTCGATGATGGATCGCCAAACGCAAGTTGAGCCTATTTATGAGAGCCTTCCTGGTTGGAGTGAAACGAGTTATGGCGCGCGCAGCTGGGCCGATTTACCCGCCAATGCGGTTCGTTATGTGCGTTATATTGAGGAGCTAATCGGCGCGCCGGTGACTTTATTGTCAACCAGCCCTGAGCGTGACGATACAATTTTAATGCGTGATCCTTTCGAGGACTAGGCAGAGAGCTACCCGTATTAACCGTCTATGGTTGGTGCGCTTATAATTGAACTGCCTTCAATTGTTAGGCCGTTGGAGTCACATTCATCCGCGTCGTCATCAATGATTCCGTCTTCTTGAGCAATTGCGTGCATGGCTATACGCAGTTTGTCGAAGGAGCGTTGCTCGATCTGCCTTACGCGTTCACGGCTTATATCAAACTCTGAGCTGAGTTGTTCTAATGTCAGGGGTTTGTCTTGTAGTCGGCGCGCGGTCAAAATACGCTGCTCGCGTTCGTTCAATGTTTGCATCGCGCGCAAAAGTATTTTATGGCGAACATCATGCTCGTTATCATCTATTAAGTCGATTTCTTGGTTCATCGTCTCGTCGATCAACCAGTCTTGCCATTCAGCTGAATCTTCGCCGTCGCTTCGCACGAGTGCGTTTAGAGATTGATCACCGCCAGCCATTCGGCCTTCCATTGAGCGAACTTCGTCTTCGTTAATGTTAAGTTTATTGGCGATGGTTTCGACTTGATCTGGCTTGAGCTGTCCATCATCGATTGCTTGCATTTCGCTTTTGAGACGACGCAGATTAAAGAATAGTTTTTTCTGAGCCGACGTCGTGCCAATTTTTACAAGGCTCCATGAGCGCAATATATATTCTTGAATTGAGGCACGAATCCACCACATTGCATAAGTCGAAAGCCGAAACCCGCGTTCAGGGTCAAACTTTCGAACTGCTTGCATCAGCCCTACATTTCCCTCGGAAATCACTTCACCAAGGGGTAATCCATAACCGCGATATCCCATGGCAATTTTAGCCACCAATCGTAGATGGCTGGTCACTAGCTTGTGAGCCGATTTAACATTGCCGTTTTCCGCATAGTCACTCGCCAAAGAATATTCATCCTTTGGTTCGAGAACAGGAAACTTCCTGATTTCCTGCAAATAGCGGTTGAGGCTACCTTCTGGGGTAGCGGCCGGCATTAATGATGTTTTATCGCTCATTTGTAACTCCTAAACCCCATATAAGGATCTAATGAGGCTAAAAAAAGCCCTAATAGGAAGAAAATATCACTTTTTTTGCGTTAAAGCCGCATCTATAGCCAATAAATCATCCGGCAAGCCAGCTTCAAACTCCATTGTTTCACCCGTTATTGGGTGCTCGAAGCCGAGTAACCAAGCATGCAGGGCTTGACGTTTTAGGTTCGATATAGCGTCAAATAAAGGGCCTTCCAGCTTAGCAACGCGCGAGCGCATGCCTGACCCATAAAGTTCGTCACCAACGACGCTGTGTCCCAGGTGGGTCATGTGAACTCTAATTTGATGCGTTCGCCCGGTTTCTAGTTCGCATACAAGTTTTGATACAATATCACCCGGACTTGTTGAAAGTCGGCGATAATGGGTAATCGCAATACGCCCATGCTGACTTGGTACAATACCCATTTTTAGCCGATTATGATGCGCTCTGCCGATATAGGTCTCTACAGTACCAATAGCCGGCAAGGGCGCACCCCATACATAGGCATGATATGCCCGGCGTAATCTGCCATCGCGACCATGGGCTTTAAACTGTTCAGATAATCCAATATGTGCGGCATCGGTTTTTGCCACGACCATGATGCCGCTTGTGTCCTTATCCAGCCGATGAACAATGCCTGGGCGGCGTTCTCCACCAATGCCGGCCAAGCTGTCGCCACAATACGAAATGAGGGCATTAACCAGTGTGTTATCCGGATTGCCTGGAGCAGGGTGGACTACCATGCCGGCTGGTTTGTGCAGGACAATGATGTCATCGTCTTCATGCAGAATATCCAGATCAATATCTTGTCCGACAATTTTGGTTTCTTG
>Ga0209137_1000292_pt1 | contig 55158 bp, 58 predicted proteins | sample SaaInl5LU_22_DNA_FD_184642 | JGI IMG/M metagenome (GOLD analysis project Ga0209137, IMG submission 184642) | Marine microbial communities from expanding oxygen minimum zones in the Saanich Inlet - ESP_105LU_22_DNA (SPAdes) (version 2) | ecosystem: Environmental > Aquatic > Marine > Intertidal... | reverse complement strand
GCCGTACCAAGATGCTTAAAAAGCGTGTGGCCAGAGACAAACGCTATATACTCTCAGAGCAAATGCGAACTTTTTTTCCAGATAGCTTATATATTAACAGGTTGGGAATAAGGGAAGAAAAGCTTTCGGATTTTTTCTATTATTGTGAAATAGATGAACAATTTTTGTCCTTGGCTAAATCACAAGACTTGCTTCGGATCTGGGAGTTCTTGAAAGAAAAAAGTGAGGCCTATAATAGGAACAATAAAGCCCTCTTAGAAGACTAAGTACGAGCTGTTAACTTTAATTGGTATAAAAACGTATATATGAGATCTAGATATTTTAGATGTATAATTGTAGGGTGTTTCTTTTTATGCCTAATATCCTGGTCTGGAGCGCATAAATTTTACTTGAGCGTTACTCAAGTGAATTACAGTGAAAAGGAGCATAGCCTTCAAATGACGTCACGGCTTTTTATAGATGACTTAAACAGTTTAATGTTAAAGCGTTATAATATTGATGCTCATTTTGAGACAAAGGATCAGCACCCTATGGCGATGCAATATTTGGAAGTGTATTTTCAAAAAAAATTCAAGCTATTTATTAACGGCAAAGCATTGGAATATCAAATTTTAGGTCAAAAAAGAGATACAGATGTGGTGGTTTTTTTTATTGAAGCTAAAGACGTTTATCTCAATGATATTTATGAATTAGAGGTGTATAATGCCCTACTGACGGACCTGTTTGACGAGCAGCAAAATGTGGTGCATTTAAAGATAAATAATCAAAAAAAGAGTTTCTTACTCATGAAAGACAAACCTTCTGGTCTATTAAAATTGGATTAAATAAATAATTAATAGAATTTAAATCCGTAATTTCAACCCACTAAAATTAAAACCATAAACTAACAAATACACATCATGAAAAAAATCACTTATGTGTTCAGATCTTTTTTAATGTTTTTTGCTGTTGTTGCTTTTGCACAAGCGCAAGAAACAGAAGCTGTCAAAGAAGGAGGACACACCAATCAGAGTAAATTTAGACAACTCTACCAAGAATTTTCTACGCCAAATTCATACAGATCTGCTTCAGGAGCGCCGGGTCCAAATTATTATCAGCAACAAGCAGATTATAAAATGGATATTACCTTGGACGATAAGAATGCAAAAATCTATGGAGAAGAGACCATTACTTACACCAACAATTCTCCAGATGTTTTAGAGTTTTTATGGGTTCAATTGGATCAGAATGTAAGGACTAAAGATACCAAGTCTGCCCTAAGAAATGGGGGAGGAGTGCCTTTGGCTGCGCCTACATCTTCTTTTGTGTCTTCTTATATGAAAGAATCTTTTGATGGGGGTTTTAATATTGAATTTGTTAAAGATGCCAATGGTAGACCATTGCCATTCACCATTAATCAAACCATGATGCGTGTAGATTTACCTACCCCATTAGCGTCCAATTCACAAGTGTCTTTTTCTATTAAATGGTGGTACAATATTCCAGACCACACTACAGACAGAGCACGTTCTGGATATGAGTATTTTCCTAAAGACGGCAACAGGGCTTATGTGATTGCTCAGTTCTTTCCTAGAATGGCTGTTTACAGTGACGTAGAAGGATGGCAAAACCATCAATTCTGGGGAAGTGGAGAATTTGCCCTTCCGTTTGGAGATTACGAAGTGAATATTACTGTTCCTGCAGACCATATATTAGATGGAACTGGAGAGCTTCAAAACATGAAAGAAGTGTTCTCTAAGGAAATGATTAAGCGTTACAACCAGGCTAAAAAATCTTATGACGCCCCCGTTGTGATTGTTACCCAAGAAGAAGCAGAGGCAGCTGAAAAGGGTTTCTCTGACAAAACAAAGACATGGAAGCTCAAAGCAGAAAACGTAAGAGATTTTGGTTTTGCTACTTCTAGAAAGTTCATTTGGGATATGCAAGCGGTTAAATTAGGTAACAGAGATGTGATGGCGGTTTCTATGTATCCTAAAGAGGGAAACCCACTTTGGGAAGAATACTCTACTAAAGCAGTAGCCCTCACTTTAAAATCTTACTCTTCTCATACCTTTGATTATCCTTATCCAAAGGCCATTTCTGTTCACGCTAAGAACCAAGGGATGGAGTATCCTATGATTTGCTGGAATTACGGAAGACCAAACGAAGACGGAACTTATTCAGATGGAGTTAAATACGGAATGATCTCTGTAATTATTCATGAGGTTGGTCATAACTTCTTCCCTATGATTGTAAATTCAGATGAGCGTCAGTGGGGTTGGATGGATGAAGGTTTAGATACTTTTATGCAATACATGGCAGAACAAGAATTTGGAGAAGCATTTCCAGAAGCCATTGCTCCATTAGAAGCATATCCTTCTAGAAGAGGTGCTCCAGCAAAAATTGTTCCTTATATGGCTGGTGACCAAAGCTTTATTGCGCCTATTATGTCTAATCCAGAAAATGTGTATCAGTTAGGCCCAAATGCCTATGGTAAACCAGCTACAGCGCTAAATATTTTAAGAGAGACTGTAATGGGTAGGGAATTATTTGACCACGCTTTCAAGACCTATGCCAATAGATGGAAGTTCAAACACCCAACGCCTGAAGATTTTTTTAGAACTATGGAAGACGCTTCTGCGGTAGATTTAGACTACTTCTGGAGGGGATGGTTTTACACCACAGACTTTGTAGACATAGGGGTAAAAGAGGTAAAGAAATATTATGTTAGCAATGAGCCTACCAAACAAATGAAAGAGTATATGGCTGCTAGAAATATTACAGAGGCAGATTTACCACCATTGGTTTATTTAGCTGCAGAAGACAGCGAGGATTATAACCCTGAATTAAAAGGAAAGAAACCTTCTGAGTCTTCTCAAACGCTGAATGCTTTTATGATGGATAATATGACGGAGAGCGAAAGGGCAGCAGTAAAAGAACCTAAGTATTTCTATGAGGTAACTTTTAACAAGCCAGGTGGGATACCAATGCCACTTATCGTAGATTATACCTATGCAGACGGAACTACTAAGTCCATTACGTATCCAGCTGAAATTTGGAGAAAGAATGACGCTGAGGTTAAAACGGTGCTTTCTACTGAAAAAGAGATTGTAGGTATTGTTGTAGATCCAAAAGCAGAAACTGCAGACATAGACACCACCAACAATTCATGGCCTAAAGCAGAAACTCGCTCTGAGTTTGATTCTTTTAAAGCCGGAATTAAAGACTAAATTGAAAAATAAAAACCCAGCTGGGTCTAAATTTTAAAGCCCCACCAATTTGGTGGGGCTTTTTTTATTTCGCTTTCAAACTTCTCCTTATATTTGTGTTATGAACGCGTTGTATTTTCTATTCATAAGTGGTGGTGAAATCTTTTTCATCATGTTTATTGTTGTCATGGTTTTTGGGGCAGATAAGATACCGGAAATTGCCAGAGGCCTCGGTAAGGGTATGCGTCAACTCAAAGACGCAACGGACGACATTAAGCAAGAAATTTACAAGACTGCAGATAAGCAAGGAATAGATACTAGTTTTGCTAAAGACATTAAGCAAGAGATTGACAAAGTCAAAGAACAGGTGAGTGATGTGACTGGAAGTATAAAAAGGAACTAAATGTACCAGCAGCTCATAGATTTGGATCGTGATCTGTTTGTATTTCTCAACAGCGCTGGCAATACATCTTGGGACGCTTTTTTTCTCACCGTTACTTTGAGTAGTCTTTGGATTCCACTTTTTAGCTATTTTATTTTTTTGACTTTTATTTCAGTAGAAAAAAATAGATTTTACAATACTATTTGGACTGCTTTTCTGATGATTTTGACCGTTGCATTAGTTGGTTTTTTTGTAAAATACACTGTTGCAAGGCCAAGACCCCATCAGTTATTAGGTATGGTAGATGATATTAGGGCGCTTAAACCCATTAGTGGTTATAGTTTTTTCTCTGGGCATGCGGCGAGCTCTTTCGCTATAGTCACCTTTCTATGCCTGCTGCTGAGAAAAATAAAACCATGGGTATATGTGTTTTATCTATGGGCGTTATTGTATAGTTACAGCAGAATTTATATTGGAGTCCATTATCCATTAGATAGTATTGCAGGAGCCTTGATTGGTAGTGGTTTTGCATACCTGTTTTACAGTTGGCTAGCTATTTCAAAGCGATCCTTTTTTAACCCTTTTAAATGACCCTACTCATTGTTAGTCCATCTCTGATGGGTAATAAAGAGGTTTGAACACGAGGGTCTTCTGCTAGTTTTTTGTTGTAGTCTAAAAGCACTTTGGTGGTCTTGTCTTTGGGGTCTAATGGTTCTACTACTTTTCCAGTCCAAAGCACATTGTCAGAGAGAATAACAGTCCCAGATTTAGATTTTTTAATCACAGCCTCAAAATAAGCGTCGTATTGTTTTTTTTCTGCATCTATAAACACCAAGTCAAAAGGACCCTCTAATGTTGGAATAATATCTAATGCGTCTCCGATATAGGTTTTAATTTGAGTGGAATAATCACTTTTGTCAAAGTACTTTTTTTGGATTGCAGCTAATTCTGGATTGACTTCAATGGTTTCAAGGGTGCCGTTCTCTATAAGTCCTTCTGCTAAGCAAAGGGCGGAATATCCTGTATAGGTCCCAATTTCAAGTATTTTTTTTGGTGCTAGGATTTTAGATAAAAGGCTTAAAAACCTTCCCTGAAAATGCCCGGTAATCATTCTAGGTTGTATCACTTTTACATGGGTTTCTCTACTGAGCTCCTGAAGCAATATTGGTTCTGCGTCTGAATGTTGCTCAATATATGTCTCTAAAGTATCTGATAAAAAGTGCATGAATTACTATTACAAAGTTTGTACAAAAATACACCTTTTTAGAAGCGAGACTAATTCCTTTTTATTCCCCCTATTAATTGTATTTTAGGTCTTTAATTATTTTGCTATGAATTTTTTAAATCAATTGGATTTTGCTTTAGAATTAGACGCTTCAGATCCGCTAAAATCCTACAGGGACTTGTTTCACATTCCAACGCATCATGGAGCTGAGGTGGCTTATTTCACAGGTAATTCACTGGGATTACAGCCTAAGTCTGCCCGAGCTTATGTAGAAAGGGTCATGAAAGATTGGGAGACTATGGCGGTAGAAGGACATTTTTATTCCAAGGAACCTTGGTGGGAGTATCATGAGAAATTAGCTGCTCCATTAGCTTCTTTGGTGGGTGCCAAAACACCTGAGGTTTCAGTGATGAATACTTTAACGGTAAATCTTCATTTTTTAATGGTCTCCTTTTACAGGCCTAGTCCAAAACGATTTAAAATATTGTGTGAAGAAAAAGCTTTCCCTTCAGACCAATATATGTTACAAAGTCAAGTAAAGTTTCACGGCTATGACCCAGATACAGCTATTGTTACAGTAAAAAAACGTCCTGGAGAAAATGCTTGGAGGGAAGAAGATTTATTAGAGGCTATTGAGATTCATGGAGATACATTGGCCTTAGTGCTCATGGGTGGGGTGAATTATTATAATGGTCAGGTTTTTCCTATGGAAAGTATTACTGCAAAAGCAAAAGAGCAGGGTGCGTTTGTAGGTTGGGATTTGGCCCATGCAGTAGGGAATGTCCCTTTACAACTCCATGATTGGGGGGTAGATTTTGCCAGCTGGTGTAGTTATAAGTATTTAAATTCAGGCCCAGGAAATGCGGCTGCTATTTATATCAATGAGCAGTATCTGAACAGAACGGATCTTCCTAGATTTGAAGGTTGGTGGGGTACAGAGAAAGGACTTCGTTTTAAAATGGAACCTAATTTCACTCCTATGGACAACGCAGACGCATGGCAAGTGAGTAATGCCCCTATTTTGGCTATGGCCCCTTTTTTAGCTTCATTAGATATTTTTAAAACAGTTTCTCAAGAAGATTTGTGGTCTAAGCAGTCACGCTTAGTAAGTTATATGTCCTTTATTATTGAATCCATAGCCGCTAAGGCACCATTTGATATTATAATTTTGACTCCTGAACACAGGGGGTCACAACTCTCTGTATATTTTCAAGAACACGGAAGGGCTATTTTTGACTATTTAATGTCTCATGGGGTGGTCACAGATTGGCGAGAGCCCAATGTAATGCGCTTTGCACCGGTACCGCTGTACAATAGTTTTAAAGACATTCACATTTTAGGAGAAAGATTAAAAGAAGGCATTAATAAAGCTATTTTAACTTAAAATCGCTTGAAATGAATAGTGTAAAAAGCCTTTTTTCTAGCAAACGTTATTTGGGACCTGCCCTTGTTTTTGCTAGTTTAAATTTTGTATTTGGTACTTGGGCCATTTATATTCCTACTGTTAAAGCACAATTAAATATTGATAAATCTGCCTTGGGCTTGGCTATTTTTTGTTTGGCTTTAGGTACTTTTTCGGTTTTACCCTTTGCGTCTCGTGTAATTCGATACTTTGGGGTTGGAAAGAGTACAGGTTTAGGTGTTTTATGTATTGTAAGTACGGCCTTATTTCCTTTTTTAGCCCCTTCTTACCCACAACTGATTGTCGCTTTGTTTTTATTGGGTGCCGCTCAAGGTTTTACGGATATAGCCATGAACGGATTAGTGGCTCATATAGAAAAGGAAGACGGAGCAAGTGTCATGACAGCAACCCACGGTTTTTTTAGCCTGGGAGGGGTTCTTGCAGGCCTGGGAAGTTTTGGCATAGCTTGGCTCAATAATCCTTTAATACATATGGTATTTGTATTGGCAATAGTGGTTTTAGTGAACCTGTATTTCTATCCTGCCTACCAATCAATAAAAGCTGCAGTAGTACCAAAATCTTCTGTCTCCTTCGGACATATAAAGCCATTTTTACTGCTAGGAGGAATTTCTTTTGTTGTAATGGGATCTGAAGGAGCCATTGTAGATTGGAGCGCCCTCTACCTTCAGGAGGTTGCCTTAGCCCCAGAGTATTTAGTAGGAGGAGGGTTCTTTCTGTTTTCCATGTGTATGACCATAGCCCGCTTTTTTGGAGACCAATGGAGCAAACGCTTTGGTAGCATCCAAATTATTTCTATGGGCGCATTCACAGCTGGAATAGGGTATTTTTTAGTTCTCAGTGGAAATACCTACTTAGCCCTCATAGGATTTGCCTTAAATGGTTTGGGATTCTCAGTAGTCATTCCAGAAGTCTTTAGAATAGCTGGCCAATCCAATAGCATAGACCCTACCAAAGCCATGTCTGTGGTCGCTGGATTTGGGTATTCAGGCTTTCTTTTAACACCGGTAATTTTAGGGGTAGTGTCTGAGAAGTATGGTTTATCGGTCGGTTTTTTTGGTTTGCTAATCAGTGTGTTATTAGTCCTTATTCTGACCGTTTTTTTAAGAAAGAAAAATACGATAAAGGACTAAGGGCAATTTATTAAAAACAAGGCTTTTATTTGGAGGGACATTATCTCTAAATTATGTAATTTTGACAGATATAAATACGTGTTATGAGTGCCAAGAAAGGAAAAGTACAAGAACTAATTGAAGAAAAGTTTTTAGAGGAACGTAAAGTGTTTCTATGGGGACAAGTAGACGACGCTTCTGCCAAACATGTCATAGACAGATTGTTGTATTTAGACCTCCAAAACAGCAAGGAAATACAATTGGTGATCAATAGTCCTGGAGGTTACGTAACTTCTGGTTTTGCGATATACGACACTATAAAATCCCTAAAAAGTCCTGTTTCTACAGTATGTAGCGGTTTGGCTGCTTCCATGGGGTCAATATTGTTGTCTGCTGGAGCCAAAGGAAGACGTTTTATGCAACCACATGCTCAAGTAATGATTCACCAGCCGAGTGGCGGTGCTAGAGGACAGGCTTCTAATATTGAGATACAAGCCAGAGAAATAATCAAAACAAGGGAGTTGAGTGCGCAAATTTTAGCAGACAACTGTGGTCAGAAAGTAGACAAGGTCATGAAAGATTTTGATCGTGACTATTGGATGAATGCAGAAGAAAGCTTGGCCTACGGTATTGTAGACGCCATGTTATAACTGTTTTACCAATGCTTTGGTAAATTTTTACTATTCCGAAAAGATTTATTACAAAGATGCGCTTTAAATACGCTGGCGGATTTTATTATTCCGAAAGGGTTTATTAATAAGGATGCGTTTATAATATTCTGAAGGATTTTAATATTCTGAAGGGTTTTCTATAATATGGGAAGCCCTTTTTTTAATGTTTTTAAGGTCATTTGGGTCCATTTTTTTCAAAAGAGATAGCATCATGGCCATGCGGTTATTTTTTTCAAAATACCCCTTCTTTTCATCTAAGAAGTTCCAGTATAACGAATTAAAAGGACAGGCATTTTCTCCTATTTTTTCTTTGTGATTGTATTGGCAACCCTCACAGTAATTCCCCATTTTTTGGATATAATTTCCGCTACTTACATAGGGTTTTGTTGCCAATAAGCCACCATCTGCAAATTGACTCATTCCCCTTGTGTTAGGCATTTCTACCCACTCAATGGCGTCAATGTAAATACCCAGGTACCATTTATCTACTTCATCTGGATGCACTTGTGTGAGTAAGGCATAGTTTCCTGTTACCATGAGCCTTTGGATGTGATGGGCGTAACTATGCTCAAGACTTTGCTTAATAGATTGGTGCATGCAATTCATTTTGGTCTTTGCCGTCCAGTAAAAATCAGGAAGCTTCCCCTGATTATCTAGCGCATTCTTTTGTGCATAACCAGGCATTTCTCTCCAGTAAATCCCCCTCATATATTCTCTCCATCCCAAAATTTGCCTCACAAATCCTTCCACTTGATTTAAGCTTATTTTGTCTTCTTTTTGCTCATAATAAGTCCTTAGCACCTGATCCACTACCTCTTTTGGGCTAATTATTTTTGTATTTAAAGCAAAAGACAATCTCGAGTGAAAAAGAAATTTTTCTTGGGTATGCATGGCATCTTGAAAATCGCCAAAATAAGGCAGGAGATTTTCACAGAAATAATCGAGAATTTGTTGTGCTTGATTTTTGTTAATAGGCCAATTAAATTGTGTAGCATCTATGGAGCCAATGGTCTGAATAGATTGCGATTGAATACTTTCATATATTTCTGAAAGGTTATTTGACACTGGAAACCCAGTGGGTACAGGGATTTGACCTTTCCATTTTTTTCTATTCTCTTGGTCGTAATTCCATTTTCCTCCAAGCGGTCCTTCTGGCGTCATTAAAATCTGATGCTCTTTTCTCATTTGCCTGTAAAAAGGCTCCATAATCAGTTGTTTCTTTCCCTCAAAAAAGTTTTTTAAACGCTTTCTATCTGTGTAAAAATGTTCTGTTGAATACGTTTTGGTCGGAATATCTAATTCCTTGCAAATAGATTGAAATTGCAGATCTAGCCTGTACTCATCTGGTTCCTGGTATTCAAATAAATCAATCTCATAGCTTTTGATATGGGTTTGGATTAATTTTCCCAAATCCTCTTTGGCCTCTGCTTGGTCAATATTTATGTATATGACTTGGTGGCCTTTGGCCTTAACGGCCGATGCAAATTCACGCATAGCAGCAAAAAAACCTACAACTTTTTGAATGTGGTGGGTCACATAATCTGTTTCTTGTCTCATTTCTACCATGAGATATAAAGTTTGCTTATCTATTTCTGTAAACCAACTATGTGATAAATTGAGTTGATCTCCTAAAACGAATCTAAGTTTTTTTGTGCCTGACATATCTCTGGTCGCTATTTGAATGGTAGATTTTAGTTGTTCTTATTGTTAATTATTCCAGATTTTTTGAAATACTTTTTGAGGATCGTACATATCTGCCTGTCTGTCGGGATTAAAAATTCGATCTCTTGGGTCATTTCCCACACCACTAGTGTACATCCAATTGGCCCAATTACTGTCTACATCGTAGTCTATTAATTGACTTTCAAAGTAGCTAGCTCCTGTTCTCCAGTCTTGATCCAATGTTTTTGACCAATAACTCGCTACATTTTGCCTACCTCGATTACTCATCCATCCAGTTTGAGCCAATTCCTTCATATTAGCATTGATGAAAGGGCTATGTGTGGTACCATTTTTCCAGTCATTATACACTTTAGGGTTGTTTCCTTTCGCAAAAGTTTTTTGGTTAATTCCACCACTTTTAAAAAGATCGTTTTTATGTTTTAGTCCCACATATTTAAAAAATTCCCTCCATAGAAGTTCAAAAAGCACCCAATAGGTACTTTCATTGGCTGTTACTGTTTTTTCATAGGTCTTAAGTTGGTGGTACACAGTTCGAGCAGAAATGCACCCATGGGCTAACCAAGCAGATAATTTAGTGCTGTAATCCAATCCAATTAATCCATTACGGGTCTCTTTGTATTGGGCTACTCTATGGCTTTCAAAGAAGTAATGCTTGATCCTATCCAGTGCTGCCTTTTCTCCTCCGCTAAATGGAAAAGCAGACCTAGGGTCGGTTTTTAACGACAGTAAATCTTTTGAAATAGATGACCAAAGGGCGTCTGAATAAAATAATGGGGTGTCTGTGGTGTTTGTTTGTTTAGTTGGAGTAGCTAGTGGTGTAGGAACTTTTAAAGTCGCTTCTACTTTTTTTCTAAATGGGGTAAAAACTTTAGGAAGTTTGTATAATTCAAAAGGGATTAATTCGGGGCCCAATAAAAATTGATCGTAAAGGCTAACCAGCTTAGTGCTCGGTGAAATCTGAGCTTCTATTTCTTTGTTTATTAAAACTTCTTCCTCATGCCATACTTTTTGATGGTATAGTGTGCTAATATTATTTTCATGAATGTATTCTGGCAATCGTTTGACTGGATTTCCTATAAGAATAGCAAATGGAATATTTAGTGCTTCAAGACTTTGCTTTAAATCCAGTAATGATTCTACAATGAATTTGGCCCTAAATGGACCAATTCTAGGTAAATCTCCCTTAAATTTTTCGGGGTCTAAACAGTATACTCCCAAAATTTCATTTGCCTTGATTTCACAAGCAGCTGAGAGTGAAGGGTGGTCTGCAACCCTTAGATTATTCGTGAACCAAACAAGAGACTTCATAAGCTTGTGTTTTTATTTCTTTTACATTTTTCAGAACAGTATCGTACTTCATCCCAGTTTTTTTCCCATTTCTTTCTCCAATTAAATGGTCTTTGACACACTGCGCAAACTTTGGAGGGAAGAAAGTTTTTTTTGTGCATGTTATTTTTTTTGCGGCTTTGTTTCCGGTTTTGCGTACTCGTATCTAATGGGTGAAGCTGCTTTAATATACCCGTCAATTCCTATTCCTGCAATAGTATTGGCTTTTGTGAGATCTATCCAACCATCAGATGCAATAAAATCTTCATTTAAATAAAGCGCGTTTATAGCTCCAACAAGCATAATGCAACCATTCTCTACAATGGGATATTCATTCACATAAGTGCAGCTGTATTTAATAGTGCTCTCTTTTACAAAGGGTGCAAGCGCACCCTCAAGGTATTCAACTTCTAATCCGACTGCTTCAAATTCAGAGGTATTGGCAGGGTATTTTGCAGCGGTTTGGTGGGCTTTGTCTATAAAGGTTTCCTGAACATGGTTTACGGTAAAAAAACCAGTTTCTTTGATGTTTTTATAAGTGTCCCTTTGCACTGTGAGTGGTCTGAATGTGAAACCTATCAGCGCTGGGTTACTGCCAAGGTGAATGATAGAGTTAAAAATGGCTAAGTTTGTATTTCCATCTTTATCTTGTGTGCCAATTAGATTTATTGATTTAAATCCTGTACAACTATTCATGAGGTTTGCTCTATATCTAGAGGGCAGTTCCTCTAAATCTGACGCTTTAAATTGTTTCACTTTTTATATAGTTTTGTTAAACAAATATAAGAAAGCAAATGGCTAATTTTTGCATTTAATACTTTTTTCTATTGAAATGATTGTATCTATTTGAGTAGGGCCAAAAAAAAATCTCCATTAATGGAGATTTTTTTAATATGGTTAAAATGCTGCTATTACAAACTAGCAAATAGTTTTTGCATTTTTTCTTGCTGCTCTTCTGCAAGTATAGGATCTACCAAAATTCTTCCAGAGTGTTCGTCTGTAATAATTTTTTTTCTAGAAGCAATCTCAACTTGAACTTGAGGAGGAATAGTAAAGAATGATCCTCCAGAAGCACCTCTCTCAATAGCAACAACCGCTAAACCATTTTTCACATTGGTTCTTATGCGCTTATATGCATTGATCAATCTTTCTTCAATTTGAGTCTCGTATTCTGCAGATTTTTTAAGAAGGGTTTCTTCTTCTTTTTCTGTTTCAGCAAGAATGTCGTTTAATTCTTCTTTTTTGTGTTTTAAGTGTGTTTCTCTAGCTTCTAAGCGTTCTTTAGAGTCTTCTATGACTGCCTTTTTTTGCTCCATTTGAGCTTTGAATTCGCGAATATTTTTTTCTGCCAATTCAATTTCAAGTTCTTGAAACTCAACTTCTTTTGAAAGCGCATTAAACTCTCTAGAGTTTCTTACGTTTTTTTGTTGCTCTGCATATTTTTTTATGGCAGACTTAGCATCTTCAATTAGATTTTTCTTTGCAGCTATTTCTACATTGATGGTTTCTAAATCAGATTTAAGTTTTTCCATTCTGGTATTTAATCCAGAAACTTCATCTTCAAGGTCTTCTACTTCTAAAGGAAGTTCACCCCTTACATTTCTAATTTCGTCTACCCTTGAATCTATCAATTGAAGGTCGTATAAAGCCCTTAGCTTATCTTCTACTGTTACCTCTTTCTTTGTTGCCATAATTAATAATACTTGATGGGATTGGTGTTACTCTCCGATAAAGAGATTGCAAAATTAGGAATTTTTTTTGTAAGATAGCCCACTAAAAGATTTTTTGTAAACTGCTCACTTTCATAGTGTCCTATATCTGCAAGTAGAATGTTGTTTTCTGCTTTAAAGAAGTCGTGGTATTTTAAATCTGAAGTAACATAAGCGTCTGCTTTACAGTGTTTTGCGTTGTCAATAGCAAAAGCGCCACTACCCCCCAATACGGCTACTTTTTTTATTTTTTTTCCAACTAATTGCGAATGTTTTATGCAAGGTGTACCAAAAATTGCTTTCAAGTGTTTCAAGAAGTCCTTTTCCTCCATGGCCTCAGGGAGTAATCCTATTCTTCCCATTCCTAACGCTCCCTCATGTTTTTGAGGCTTTAGATTTGGATTATTAATGAGAACTTCTACTTTTTGCAGGCCAAGACGCTCTGCTATTTCATGATTTACGCCCAGTGAAGCGTTGTCTAATGCGGTGTGCATACTATAAATAGATATACCGTGTTGAACACATTTTAGGACAACCTTTGAAACATAATCTGTGGGAGTCAGTTGCTTGAGTCCTTTAAAAATGATCGGATGAAAGCTCACGATCATATTGGCATTTTTTGCAATAGCTTCTTCTACCACATTTTCCAAAGTATCTAGACTTACTAATACACCAGATACCCTTGACTGTGGGTCTCCCACCAATAAACCAACATTGTCAAATTCCTCTGCCCAGCTTAATGGTGCTAGTTCTTCCAATAAATTGGTAATATCTTTTACTGTCATAATTGTAAAATTGTGTTCTTGACAAATATAAATATTATAATTTCGTTCCTATGAAGATCAGAATGCTTTTATGGCCTTTATCGCTTCTCTATGCATGGGTGCTGAGACTTAGACATCTTTTTTATGACCTCGGTTTATTTAAAAGTGAAAGCTTCAACACCCCTACAATTTGCGTGGGCAACCTCAGTTTGGGCGGCACAGGAAAAACACCAATGATTGCTCTTTTAATTGAATACTATTTAAGCAAGGGTTTGCAAATTGCAGTAGTCAGTAGGGGTTATGGAAGAAAGTCACGTGGCTTAATTGAGGCTAGTGCAGCATCTAATGCGTATGAAATAGGGGACGAAGCTTTTCAGCTATATAAGTCATTTCCTCAGATTAGGATGGTTGTTTGTGCTTCTAGGGCAGCAGCAATGACTTATTTAGAAGGGAGCTATATCCAAGGGTTTTCTGGAAAAGAGCATTTGTTTGAAACTCAAAATTCAAGGAGTCATTCCGCTCCTGATTTAGTGCTTTTAGACGACGCTTTTCAACATCGGGCCATTAAAGCGCAGTTTAATATTTTACTCACTACTTACAATAAACCTTACTTTAAGGATTTTTATTTGCCAGCTGGTACATTGAGAGATCATCAATTAAGGGTCAAAAAAGCCCAAGTGGTTGTGGTCACTAAATCTCCCGATCATCTAAACGCCACCAATAAAGCGTCTTTTGTTTCAGGTCTTAATCTTATGCCAAATCAGCCAGTGTTTTTCAGCCATTTAAAATATGACAATCTCCTCATTGGATTGAATAAGTCCATTTCTTTAAATACTCTAAAGGGAGAGGAAGTTACTTTGGTTACCGCCATTGCTAATCCAGAACCATTGGTTAGTTTTTTAGAAAAACAAGGCATAATAATCCATCATTTAAGGTTTGCAGACCATCATTATTTCTCCAAAATCGAAATAGAGTCATTAAAAAAACACCAAAAAATCATTTGTACTCACAAGGATTTTGTGAAGTTAAGTGCAGCTATACCTCAATTGTTTTACCTCCCTGTATCTCACGATTTCAGCGAGGATTGTAAAGGCCTTTTTTATACCTGTCTACCAGAAGTATTTAAAGAAGCTATTATTTTAAATAATTCTTCTTCTTCGTAGGGCTTATATAGCATTCCTGTAAATCCAGACTTTGAAAGTTCTTCCCAATGGTTTGCCTTATCCACAGCTGTAAGCGCAATTATGGGAATTGTTGCATTAAAGCTTCTAATTTTTTTAGTAGCCTCTTCTCCTGACATTTCTGGCATATATAGGTCCATTAGCACCATTTCAAAAGAGCCAGATTTGACAAGTTTAATGGCTTCCTCCCCGTTGTGGCAAGGCATGGTTTTTACGCCTAATTTTTCTAAAGTTTTAATGGTAATTACTTGATTGATAAGGTTGTCGTCTACCACTAAAACTGAGCGTCCTTTTAGTGAAGAATAATCTGCTGTAATTGATTTTTTAATGGGTTGTAACTCGTAGCCGAAATTGAGAATAAAGCTAAATTCACTTCCTTTATTTACTTTACTTTTTATAACCAATTCACTGTTTAGAATTTTTAATAGAGCCACTACAATAGTTAAACCTAGCCCACTACCAAAAGATTTGTTTTTTGACTCCAATTGATGAAAGTGTTTGAGAATTTTCCCTTGATCTTCCTTGAGAATCCCTTTTCCATGGTCAATAATTTTAAAACAAATTATGCAGTTTTTTTCGTAGATATTTTGAGCTACTACATCTATATAAACTGGTTTTTTCTCACCAAACTTAGCTGCGTTGTTTAATAGGTTTATTAATATTTGACTCAATTTAACAGGATCTCCTATTAAATGATTTGGAATAGAGGGATCTATTTTGATAATTATTTTAACGTCTGAAAAAGCAATTTGTTTTTCTACGGTTTTGGAGACCTGGTTAACCAACCTATCTAAATAAAAAGATTCTTGGTGGTGGCTTAACTTTTTTGCATCAATCTTTTTTAACAGAAGAGAATCGTTAATTAATTTAACCAAATAATTCGAGGCTCTTTCCAGTATTTGTAAGTCTTCTATTTGCGACGCCTTAGGTGAGTTTTGTAATAAGCTTTTAGAGATAGCTGTTACTGCATACAAAGGCGTTCTTAGTTCATGACTTAGAGTAGTGTTAAAAGCCAGTGATTTCTCTAATTTAATGCTATTCTTGCGCCTTTCATTTTCATTCTTTAAGAGCAAAAACACTATGATAATTGCTAAGATTCCAAAAATACCAATCAGCAAAAACAATAGTAAAGGTGTTATTGAGATGTTAATTGGAAGGATCATATTTATGGACTTGCTATTTTTCTAGTATGTAAAATTAAGTCTACCAGCCTATTACTATAACCTGTTTCATTGTCGTACCAACCGATAATTTTAACCATATTACCTATGACAGAGGTCATTTGAGCGTCAAAAGTACAAGAATAAGGACTGCTGTTTATGTCTACAGATACAATAGGATCTTCAGTATAAGCTAAAATATGTTTAAATTTTCCAGCAGCAGCTTTTTTAAATGTAGTGTTTATTTCAGTAATAGTTGTTGGTTTTATGACATTAAATGTAATATCGGTCAATGAACCATTTGCCACAGGCACCCTTATGCCACAACCACCCATTACTTCAGCAAGATCTGGAAACACTCTGGTGAGTGCTTTTGCAGCACCTGTTGTAGTAGGTACTATTGATTGTCCTGCAGCCCTGGCCCTTCTGAGATCTCTGTGAGGCTGATCGTGTAAACTTTGGTCCGAAGTATATGAATGAACTGTAGTGATATAAGCCTCTGAAATGCCGCACAATTCTTTGATTATTGCTATCATTGGTGCTGCATTATTTGTAGTGCAAGAAGCATTTGAAATAATTTGGTCTCCTTTTTTTAAACTGTGCTCATTAATACCCATAATGATCATTGGAATATTGTCTTCCTCAGGAGGTGCTGCTAAAATAACTCTTTTCACACCCTCTTTGAGATGTAGAGATAACAGACTTTTGTTTTTAAACTTACCGGTTGCTTCAATGATTATTTCGGCACCAGTTTCTTGCCAAGATATAGAATCAATAGACGCTTCATTGAAGACAGGAATTTTATTTTTAGCCACTAGTATAGCGTGATCCAATCCAATGATATCTTGACCCAAAACACCGTGTATAGAGTCATATTTTAAAAGATGGGCGAGTGTTTTTGCTGGAGCAAGGTCATTAATTGCAACCACCTCAATAGAAGGGTGGTTGATTAGAAGGCGAAATAGTGTTCGACCAATTCGGCCAAACCCATTAATACCTATTTTTATTTTTTTCATCTAGAGTTTATGCTGTTAAAGCATGTGTTTGTGTGCTTTGTAGGAAGATCTTACTAATGCGCCACTTTCCACATGTCTAAAGCCCATTTCTAAACCAATGGTTTCGTATTTTTTAAACTGTTCAGGCGTAATAAATTCTGTCACAGGGAGGTGATTTTTAGAAGGCTGTAAGTATTGACCAATGGTCACTACGTCTACTTGTGCATTTCTTAAATCCTTTAAGGTCTCAATAACCTCTTCTTCTCTTTCACCTAGTCCTAACATTATACCAGACTTAGTTCTGTTAATCCCAGCTTTTTTAAGATAGGCTAGTACCTCTAAACTCTTCTCGTATTTGGCTTGAATCCTTACGGCTCTTGTAAGTCTTTTAACGGTTTCCATATTGTGAGAAACCACCTCAGGATTAGCCCTGACAATTCTGTCTAAATGTCTTGTGATTCCTTGAAAATCAGGAATAAGTGTTTCTAAGGTCGTGCTAGGATTTAATCTGCGAATAGCGCCCACTGTTTCTTCCCATATAATAGAACCCATATCCTGTAGATCATCTCTGTCTACGGAAGTAATTACAGCGTGTTTTATACCCATTATTTGAATAGAACGTGCCACTTTCTCAGGTTCTTCCCAATCTACTGTTTCAGGTCTCCCCGTTTTAACACCGCAAAATCCGCAAGACCTAGTACAAATATTTCCTAAGATCATAAATGTTGCCGTACCTTCTCCCCAACATTCCCCCATATTTGGGCAGCTTCCGGAAGTACAAATGGTGTGTAAATCATACTTATCTACCAAACTTCTAAGTTGGGTGTATTTCTGACCTGTGGGGAGTTTAACCCTTAGCCATTTTGGTTTTCCTGCCTTAGGCTTGTCTTTAGTGGGTGTTATTGTATCGGTAGCCATCTTTTTTTAAGCAAATATAATAAACAATGGGGATAAAAACCTTAAATCAAAGGCTTGTTCCTAATCAATTCGGACAATAATTTTCTTGCCCTAAGTGCTTTCACTTTAATGTTATTTACGGGTTCACCTAATTCTAATGCCATTTCAGCATAGCTCATTTCATTAAAATATCGCAGGTTAATTACTTTTTGATAAGCGGGTTTTAGCTTTTTTATTTCTGTGAGTAAATCTGCTAAATTTTGTTGCTGTATCAATTGATCTTCAGCACTAGGAGTACTGTCTAAAACCTCCGATTCTCCCGTGGTGTTTTGATAAGAGAAAGTATTGTTTTCAAGGCTCCTTTTCTGTTTCCTCAAGAGATCTATGTGTAGGTTCTTTGAAATGGTAATGAGCCAGGTTTTAAACACAAACTCTTCTTTATAGCTATTAATTTTATCAAAAGCTTTAGAAAAAGTTTCAATCGTAATGTCTTCTGCCTCTAACTCATTTTTTGTTCTAAGCAGTTGAAAGCTATACACATCATTCCAAAATGTATCCAAGAGGTTGCTAAAAGCCAGTTGCTGTCCGGATTTAGCATTTTGAATGGTTTTTGATATGTTTTCGGGGGCTAAAATCAATGGTTTTTTATGGAGTTATTTCATTTCTACATTCCTGCTCAGATGGAAGTTTGCCACACATCCCACAGGCTTCACCTTCTTTATTTAAAAAAGGACTTTGACTGGCGCATGTTCCTGAGAAAGCACCGTCTTTTTTGGCCCAAATTTTTAGGGCAATACCAGCGAAACCTAATCCTAAAAGTCCAATTGTAATGAAAACTAACTTCATCTATTATCTTTTTTTACAAAGGTACAAAATATGCTATTGTAACACACTTATCCAATAGGTATATTGACTATGGATGCTTTAGGGTCAGGGTTTGGATTCCCAGGTTTTTCCTCAATAGTGATATGTATTGTACCCTTTTCTTTAAAAGGAATTTGAATTAATTGTTGTTTGTCAATTTTTGAGAGAATTCCAATGTTTTCTTTTACCCCATTGCGACTTACCCATATTTGGAAACACATGCTTTCTGGTAGCTTGGGTAAGTTGTCGAATTGTAAGAATCCCAATCTCTTTTCTTTATTGAGATAAGAAGAAAAATTAAAGGAGACCTCATTGTATTGAGATTCATGCTCTTTTTTCTCGGTTTGTGGGCTTTGAAGTACTATGAACTGATTCCTTAAATCTTCTAGTTTTTGGTCAAAATCTGTAGTGAGTTCTTTAATCTGATCATTAACTATAGACTGCTGGGTTCGCATTCTTTTAGTCTCTTTGAACACATAAAGTGAAGTCATTAAAAAAACTACTACAGCTAAAACAATGGAAGCCCATGAAAATTTAGCCAACCGCTCTATTCTTTTTACCTGTCGCTCAATATTGGCTTTTAAGGATTTTACAGGTGTTTTTTTGTATTGCGCACTAAATTCTAAAAGATGGCTTTCTAATAGGTCTATGTGTGCTTTTATATGAGGATTGTTTTCAATGAGGCTTTCAATGCGAAGGGCCTCTTGAGGATCCAAACTTCCAGATACATATAATTCAAGATCACCAGATGCGATTATAGCTGCTGTATTTTCTTCCATTTTTTATTGCTTAAACTGATATATGTTGCCCAGTTCTTTTAATCCTATTCTAAGCCTAGATTTTACGGTACCCAATGGAATATCTAAATAATCGGCTACTTCTCTTTGCGTCATGCCAAAAAAGAAAATAGCTTCTAGTACCGCTTTATTTTTTTGTGCCAATCGATCCATATGATTTTGAACATCTAGGTGATCGCTTTCAAATCCTGGGTCTTTTATATTTACGGTGCTTATGCCTATTTGGATTTCTAAGGGTTTTGTTTTGTTTGTTTTTCGGTATAAATCAATAGCAGTGTTGCGTGTAATTCTTAAAATCCAGGTAAATAATTTGGCTTTTTTTTGATCGTAAGTATGACTGTTTTTCCAAATTTTTATAAAACTGTCCTGAAGGGCGTCTTCTGCAGCTGAGGTGTCTTTTAATATCTGAAAACAAACGCCGTAAAGCACTTCTGAATAGTTGTCATAAAGTAAACTGAGGGCTTTTTCATCCTTAGCTTTTAAGAGTCCAACAATTGTCGTGTCTATACCCATCTATGTTGGCTAAATGATATTTACTTCAGGCTCTAAGTGTATGGCAAATTTTTCTTTGACTGTTTGAATGACTTTTTGGGCCATCGCTAAAAGTTGTTTTCCACTAGCATTTCCGTAGTTAACAATGACTAAAGCTTGTTTTTCGTGAATTCCAGCGTCATTTTCTCTGTATCCCTTTAATCCAGACTGCTCTATGAGCCAGCCAGCAGGAATCTTGTATTGATCCTCTGTGATCTTGTAAAATGGCGCATTTGGCCATTTAGCATGAAAAGCATTAAAAAAATCACTGTCAACCGTTGGGTTTTTAAAAAAACTACCGCTATTCCCCAATACTTTTGGATCGGGTAATTTTGATTTTCTAATACTTATAATAGCCTCTGAGACATCCTTTATACTGGGATTTTCATCTGTATTGTTTTCTTTTAAGACCCTTTGAATATCTCCGTATTTGGTCTGTAGCGTATGGGACTGTTTAGAAAGGCGAATCCTAACAGCATAAATAACATATTTTCCTTTGGCAGCTGTTTTGAAAACAGACGTTCTGTAACCAAACTCGCAGGCCTGAGCTGAGAGTGTAAATGTTTTAAGCGTTTCTATTTCCAGGACCTCACAGGACACAAAAACATCTTTTAACTCAACGCCATAGGCTCCAATATTTTGTATTGGAGCGCTACCTACACAGCCAGGTATCAAGGATAAATTTTCAATACCGCCGTAATGATGTTCTAAACACCATTGGACTAAATCGTGCCAATTTTCTCCAGCTGCGACATCTATTATAACCTCTTTTTCTGTTTCAGTAACTAGTTTTATTCCCTTATGACATATTTTAATCACATGGGCATCTATGTCTTTGGTGAGCAAAAGGTTGCTACCTCCACTAATAATAAATACATTAGGATGGCAGCGATTTGTCAGAAGGTCTTTTAAATCTTCTAAATGGTAACTCTCAGAAAAGTAAGCTGCATTGACATCTATGCCAAAACTATTATGTGGTTTAATGGATATGTCTTTAGAAACATTCATTAATTTGGATAAACCTCCAAAGCTTTTTTTAGAATTTCTGTCGCAATGATTAATTGCTGTTCTTCTAACACATAGGCAATCCTAATCTCATTTTTGCCTAAGCCAGGTGTGGCATAAAAACCAGCTGCCGGGGCAACCATAATTGTTTTGCCATCTACAGAAAAAGAATCGAGTAGCCACTTGGCAAAATTATCAGCATCTGCTACTGGCAAAGCAACAACACAGTAAAAAGCCCCCCTTGGATTAGCCACAGCTACTCCTGGAATTTTTTTTAGACCAGTGATTAATACATCCCTTCTTTTTTGATATTCAGTATTTACAGATTTAAAATATGAAGAAGGAGTATCTAAAGCAGCTTCAGCGGCTATTTGCGCATAGGTGGGAGGAGATAGCCTCGCTTGAGCAAACTTCATAGCTGTATGAATGAACGCTTTATTTTTTGAGACCAAACAACCTATACGAGCACCACACATGCTGTATCTTTTTGAAACAGAATCTACCACTATAGCGTAGTCTGCTATTCCTTCTAATGTTAAAATGGAGTGGTGTACAGCTCCTTCGTAAGTAAATTCTCTATATACTTCATCTGCGATTAGAAAGATATTGTGCTTTTTAACCAAAGCAGACAAGGCTTCGAGTTCTTCTTTTGTATAGAGGTAGCCTGTTGGGTTTCCTGGGTTGCAAATGACAATGGCCTTTGTTTTTGGCCCAATTAAGCTTTCAAAATCAGCAATTGGGGGTAGGGCAAAATTCTCGGCTAAGCTAGAAACTACAGGAACAACTGCAATATCGTTTGCAGCTGCAAATCCATTGTAGTTAGCGTAAAAAGGTTCCGGGATAATGATTTCATCTCCTGGATCTGCAACGCTTCCCATGGCAAATGACAATGCTTCAGATCCTCCAGTAGTTACTATAATATCTTCTTTTGTAACGGCTACCTGGTGTAGTTTGTAATACTGGGCCAATTTGTCTCTGTAAGCATCGGAGCCCTCTGTTCTACTGTAAGCCAGCACTTCAATTTTTGCATTAGACACAGCATCTAAGGCAATTTGAGGTGTCTTAATATCTGGCTGGCCAATATTTAAATGGATCACTTCAGTACCTCTCGCTTTGGCATTTTCTGCAAAAGGCACAAGTTTTCGAATGGGAGATTCGGGCATGGAGTGCCCTTTTTTAGACAATGCTGGCATGAATTTTTTTTTGCGAAATTATGAATCAAAAACAAGCCCAGCTTGTTTTTTTTAAAATTATTCTGTTTTTTCCACCATACCCTTGATAGTTAGTATTTTAGTGGGTGTGTCTGCATTGGATTTAACGGTAATTGCTTTTCTTATAGGTCCCACTAAAGCAGTGTTGTATTTTACTTGAATTTCACCTGTTTTGCCAGGTAAAACAGGTGCCTCTGGTTTTTTTGGAATCGTGCAACCACAGCTGGAACTCACTTCAGTAATGACTAGAGGAGCGTCTCCAGTATTGGTGAATTCAAATACCCTTATTCCGTCACTGTTTGCCGCAATTGTTCCATAATCTATAGTTTCTACTTTGAAAGTTATTTTTGCAATTTTTTCTTGGGCCAACGCCGTGTTTTGAACGAACATTAGGGCCAGTAAGAATAGTAATTTTTTCATTTTTCTATAGTTTAGAAGAATATCAAATATAATTCTTTTCATAACAAGGGACAAAATTCTTTCAAGAGAGACAGAGTATCCTTATTTTTGTATCTTATTATTTGCTAATAACAAGCCTAACTACTATATCTCATGGAGACTGCTTCCAAATATTCCCCCCAACAAATTGAAAACCAATGGTATGACTATTGGATGAAGCACAATTTTTTCGCTTCTACACCAGATGAGAGAACGCCCTATACCATAGTAATTCCTCCGCCAAACGTCACAGGAGTTTTACATATGGGGCATATGCTAAACAATACCATCCAAGATGTACTGATCAGAAAAGCAAGATTGCAAGGTTTTAATGCATGTTGGGTACCTGGAACGGATCACGCTTCAATTGCAACAGAGGCAAAAGTTGTCGCAAGACTCAAAGAGCAAGGCATTTCTAAATCAGACCTGAGCAGAGAGGAGTTTTTAGCCCATGCTTGGGAATGGAAAAACGAATATGGAGGTGTTATTTTAGATCAGCTTAAAAAATTAGGCTGCTCTTGTGATTGGGATAGGACCGCTTTTACCATGGATCCTACTTTGTCAGATTCTGTGATTAAAGTTTTTGTAGATTTATTTAATAAGGGCCTTATTTACAGGGGCAATAGAATGGTAAATTGGGATCCTGAGGCACTCACCACTTTATCAGATGAGGAGGTTATTTATGAAGAGAAGCAGGGTTTATTGTATTATATCTCCTATCAAGTAGCAGGAAGTGATCAAAAGCTTACCATTGCCACAACAAGACCTGAAACTATTTTTGGTGATACGGCTATTTGTGTTCATCCAGAAGACGAACGTTTTAAACACCTTCACGGTAAAAAAGCCATTGTACCACTTTGTGGGAGAGAGATTCCAATCATAGCAGATGCTTATGTAGACATGGAATTTGGTACAGGTTGCTTAAAAGTGACCCCTGCACATGATCTAAATGATAAAGCACTTGGTGAAAAACACCACTTAGAGATTATCGATATTTTCAACCCCAATGCCACTTTAAATTCTTTTGGTATGGGCTACGAGGGAATGGACCGGTTCCATGCTAGAAAAAAGGTTTCGAAAGATTTAGAAGCCCAAAATTTCTTGGTAAAAACTGAGCAGCACCTTAATAAAGTGGGTACTTCAGAAAGAACTAAAGCGGTTATAGAACCTAGACTATCTGACCAATGGTTTTTAAAAATGGAGACTTTAGCCCAACCTGCTTTAAAGGCTGTTTTAGAGGATGAAGAGATAAAGTTGTTTCCTAAAAAGTTTGAAAATACATACCGTCACTGGATGGAAAACATTCGTGATTGGAATATTTCTAGACAATTGTGGTGGGGACAACAAATACCTGCTTATTACTTTGGAGCTGGAAGAGAAGACTTTGTGGTGGCTGAAAATATTGAAACAGCATTAACACTTGCTAGGGAGAAGTCGGGCAATTCAAGCTTAACTTCTCAAGATTTAAGACAAGATGAAGACGCTTTAGACACCTGGTTTTCTTCATGGTTATGGCCTATGAGTGTATTTAATGGTATACTCGAGCCAGATAATGAAGAGATAAACTATTACTACCCCACCAATGATTTGGTTACAGGACCAGATATTATATTTTTCTGGGTGGCTAGAATGGTGGTTGCAGGGTATGAATTTAGAGGAGAAAAACCTTTTTCTAATGTGTATTTTACCGGCTTGGTAAGAGATGCGCAACGAAGAAAAATGTCTAAATCTCTAGGGAATTCACCAGACGCATTAAAACTTATAGAAGACTATGGTGCAGATGGTGTGAGGGTAGGGCTCTTATTGAGTTCAGCTGCAGGAAATGACCTCATGTTTGACGAGGCATTGTGCCAACAAGGAAAGAATTTTGCCAATAAAATATGGAATGGCTTTAGATTAATACAATCGTGGGAAGTAGCAGATATTCCACAACCTGAATCTGCCAAAACAGCCATTGAATGGTATTCAGCATTATTTAATAAAACGGTATTAGAAATAGAAGACCACTTTAGTAAGTACAGAATTTCAGATGCATTAATGGCTACTTACAAATTGTTATGGGAAAATTATAGTTCATGGCTTTTAGAGTTAATCAAGCCCCAATATCAGCAAGCTGTAGATAGCACTACAAAAACTCAGGTGATTGCTTTAATGGAGAATAATTTAAGGATATTACACCCCTTTATGCCATTCTTATCGGAGGATATTTGGCAACAAATTTCAGAAAGATCTCCAGAAGAAGCCCTCATTGTAAATCATTGGCCAAAGGTGAGCCCAGTGGATCAATCAGATTTATTGACTGGATTTGAGTGGGCCAAGCAAGTTGTATCTGAGGTGAGAACAATAAGAAAAGAAAAGCAAATTGCCCAAAAAGAAGTGCTAGACATGTTTGTAATGCACCCATCTAACCCATTGTTATATTGGACTGCTGGAATTGAAAAATTGGCTAATTTAACACCGCTTCAACTGACTCCATCTCCCATTGAAGGGGCCCTAAGTTTTAGGGTAGACGCATATGAATACTTTATTCCTATTGCTGGAGCTATTGATGTGGACGCAGAAATAGCTAAAGTAACTGAAGAGTTGGCTTACACTAAAGGATTTTTAACCTCCGTAGAGAAGAAACTGTCAAATGAACGATTTGTTTCGAACGCCCCAGAAGCCGTTCTTGCTTTAGAAAAGAAAAAGCAATCGGACGCTATAGCTAAAATTGAAACACTTGAACAAAGTTTAGTATATTTGAGAGGCTAGTAGATTTTAAAGTACAAGCCTATTCTTGCTATGGAAGCTTATGCGAACGCGCTATTAATTGCGATACCTTTATTTTTAGTTCTCATTTTAATTGAAATTGGGTATGGGTATTGGCGAAAAAAAATCACTTATGGTGTGCTAGATACTGTATCTAGTATTAGTTCAGGTATTACAAATATTTTAAAGGACACCTTGGGCTTGGGTGTTGTACTGGTAACTTACCCAAGTATATTGACTTTTTTTAATGTAGCTCCTTTGGAGATGCATTGGTGGGTTTGGGTAGTGGGTTTTATCTGTATAGATTTTGCGGGTTATTGGAACCATAGACTCAGTCATAAAATCAATATTTTCTGGAACCAACATATGATTCACCATAGTAGTGAGTCTTTTAATTTAGCCTGTGCTTTAAGGCAATCAGTTTCTAATCTAATTGCTTATTTTCCGCTATTACTTCTCCCAGCAGCATTATTAGGTGTTCCCTATAAAGTGATTGCCATATTGGCGCCGGTACACTTGTTTGCTCAGTTTTGGTACCATACCCAGCATATTGGCAAATTGGGCGTGTTAGAGTATATTATTGTTACTCCCTCACAACACAGGGTGCACCATGCCATAAATGAGCGCTATATAGATAAAAATTTAGGACAAGTTTTTAGTATTTGGGATCGTATGTTTGGCACTTTTCAAGAAGAACTAGCCACTGATCCTCCGCAGTACGGTGTGTTAAAACAGGTCAATACATGGAATCCATTGGCTATTAATTTCATGCATTTTTGGCAAATAACTAAAGACGCTTGGCACACAAGATCATGGATAGATAAGCTACGAATCTGGTTTATGCCTACTGGCTGGCGTCCCGCCGATGTCGCAAATAATTACCCTGTAGAAATAATAGAAGATGTATTTAATTTCAAACGCTACCCAGATTCAGGAAGTTCTTTATTTAAGGCCTACGCTGTTTTTCAATTGCTGGGTGTTTCTATGATTCTTCTCCTTGGGCTTTCAGAGGTAGGCAGTTTAGAAGCCATTGAGTTTGCCCTTTTGGCTTTGTATATAGCCCTGAGCGTAGGTAGTTATTCTATGTTTATGGACCGTTGGAAAGGAGCGTATTTCTCAGAATTTGCTAGAATTTCAGTAGGTTTACTAGCCAGTGTTCTTTTTTTAAATTCTGTAGGAGCCCCAGAGCATTTTTATGCCTGGAGAATGGTGTTATACGCTTACTTTCTGTTGAGTTTAACTGGACTTCTTTACGGATTTTTCCAATCGAGATTTACCCATGGTACAAAAGTAATCTCAAGTTAGTATCTAGTCTTTAATTAGATTGCCTATAGGTTTAACTAGAATGCCTCTTCCTTTACAATAGCAATATATTCCAGCATGGCAGTTTCAATACTCATGTGTTTGGCCTGGAATAAAGCATTTGCTTTAAACGCGCTGATCAAAGGCTTGTCTCCACTTGGATTTTCTTGGTTTTTAGTGGCTATTTTATAAAGTGCATATAATTTAAGCATGGTGTCTGGAGGTAGCGATTTGTTGCTGTTTTTTACCCTAGCAACCGCTTTGTTGAAATCCGATTCTATTGGATTACTCATCTCCATCTCTTAGTGTAGCTATGACAGTTTTTGCCCCCACAACTTTTTGATTTAGACCTACAGTAACAATACAATCTAGGGGTAGGAAAAGGTCTACTCTGGATCCAAATTTTATAAAACCTGCATCTGCTCCTTGAATGGCTTTGTCGCCTTTTTTGGCATAATTAACAATTCTTCTGGCTAAAGCGCCAGCAATTTGTCTGTATAATATATCGCCAAATTTGGGTGTTTTAATCACTATGGTAGTTCTTTCATTTTCCTCACTAGCTTTAGGGTGCCATGCCACTAAGTATTTGCCAGGGTGGTATTTTGAGTATTGTATTACACCACTAGCAGGATATCTTGTTACATGCACATTTAAGGGAGACATGAAGATAGAAACTTGCTTTCTTTTCCCTTGAAAGTATTCCTTTTCTTCTACCTCTTCTATGACAACAACTTTACCATCTACAGGGGCGATAATTTCATTGAGATTAAATTGAACAGCTCTTTTTGGGTTTCTGAAAAATTGTAAAATCAAGACCAGGATAGTCAATGCAACACCTTGTACGCCATATTTGATTAGGTGATTTGTAATATAGGCATCGGCCGTGAGGGCCATAGCTCCAACAATAATAAAAGTGATCGCAATAATCTTAAAACCTTCTCTGTGAAACATAACTAATTAAAGATAATGATGAGCAAATATGCAAATGGTGCGGCAAATATAAGACTATCTAGTCTATCTAACATCCCTCCGTGGCCAGGTAAAATTGCGCCGCTATCTTTTACGCCAGCAACACGTTTGAATTTAGATTCAAGGAGGTCTCCTAAATTCCCTGTAATCACTACTACTGTAGCAAGAATGAGCCATTGGCTTAAAGACAGTAGCGAGTCTATTTGAGCGATTAAAACTGCGGCTAAAAGTCCAAATAAGAGCCCACCGACGGCACCTTCAACAGTTTTTTTTGGAGATACAGAGGGGTATAATTTATTTTTTCCAAACTGTTTACCCACCAAATAAGCAAAGGAATCATTCATCCATATGATCAGAAAAATACCCGTTATGAGCATTTTGGCAAATTCAGGGGTAGTGTAGGGAATAAGGGTCAGGAAAATGCATCCGCCTCCTATGTAAAATACCCCAGAGATAAAGGTCATACTCTTGGAGAGCTGTTGTTTCTTTTTAGTTAGCAGATATTTTAATAAGAATGTATTTATGACCAATGTAGCACCGAGTAAAAGTCCTATGGTAAAACTGTTTTGGATCAGGTAAATAAACAACCACCAAAGGGCTAAATAGGCCATGAATAAATAGTAGCCACGTAATTTTGTGATTCTTTTGTATTCATAAATACAGGCTAGTCCAAAGGCCATAAATAGAAAATCAAAGGCATCTGAGTTTAAAAAAACAGCTGCTAGTAAAATAAATACATAGACCCCCCCTGTGAGGAGCCTTCTTATTAATTCTCTCATTTAAAGGTCTTCTAGAAGAATCAGATACACATCTTTGTTGCTACTTCCGTAGCTCATAAAATCTTTTTGACCTTCAGTTTCTTTCTTGAAGTTCTTAATGGCGGTTATATTACCTGGTATCTGTTTAGGATAGTTTTTTTTAATTTGTTTTAAACCATCTTGAATGGTTTCTAACATTTGGCTGGTTTTGGCAAATACTATGATGATTTCTGGTAAGTCCGGCAGCTTATTTTCTCCAAACTGACTGTCACTCACTAAAATTGAGCCGTTCAAAGCAATCAGGTGCTCACAAGAGGTGAAAAATACACCAGCTCCCTGTGTTTTATGAGTAGTTTCATATCCTGCGTTGGAGCAAAACAGCGCCATGTTCTTGTCTAAAGTGAGCAGGGGTTTTTCTTTCCAATCGTTCTCATCAAGTATGTTATTCAAAAGTGCTAATGCTTCATCTTTGTCTTCGCAGTATAAGAATTTACCTCCATTTTTTTTGAAATTAATGGTGAATAATTCGTCTATAGGCGTTTTTTCTTCTGGCATGTACTTGGACCTCTCAACCTGGCTTGAAGCGGGGTTGTTTTTAGAGGATCCAAATATTTTGCTAAAAAAATTCAATATTACGCTTTGCCTTCTTCTTTTGTTGTAGTTGAGTTATTCGGATCTTCTAGGGTGCTTTCTGTAACTATGGAAGAAGCATTTTCTTCTTTATTTTCTAGACTGTCAGAAATACCTGTATCAGCTTCATCATCTGGGTTGGCAGTAGCTTCTTTTTGAAGGGCTTTTGGTGCAGGAATAAAAGGTCTTTCACCAAAGATTTTTTCCAAATCGTCCTTAAAAATCACTTCTTTTTCTAACAACCTTTTTGCTAATGTAGTAAGTTTTTCTTTGTTTTCCTCTAAAAGTTCAATAGCTCTTTGATATTGCGCCTCTATTAGGATAGAAATTTCTTTGTCTATTTTCTGAGCGGTCTCCTCACTATATGGCTTAGTGAAACCGTACTCAGACTGTCCTGAAGAATCGTAGTAAGTGATATTTCCCAATGATTCGTTTAAGCCGTAAACAGTGACCATAGCCCTCGCTTGCTTGGTTACTTTTTCCAGGTCGCTTAGGGCTCCTGTAGAAATTTTATTAAAAATTACCTTTTCTGCAGCACGCCCTCCTAAAGTGGCACACATTTCATCTAGCATTTGCTCTGTTCTAACAATCAGCCTTTCTTCTGGTAAGTACCATGCAGCTCCAAGAGATTGCCCTCTTGGAACAATGGTGACCTTCACTAAAGGAGCGGCATGTTCTAACATCCAACTCACTGTAGCGTGTCCTGCTTCGTGATAGGCAATGGTTTCTTTTTCAGACTGGGTAACAATTTTATTTTTCTTTTCTAATCCACCCACAATCCTATCTACTGCATCTAAAAAGTCTTGCTTGCTAACGGCCTTTTTATCTTTTCTTGCTGCAATAAGTGCGGCTTCATTACAAACGTTGGCAATATCTGCTCCCGAAAATCCTGGGGTTTGTCTGGCTAAGAAATCTATGTCCAGTTTTTCAGAGGTCTTTATAGGCTTTAAATGAACCTCAAATATTTCTTTACGTTCTCTAATATCTGGTAAATCCACATAGATTTGCCTATCAAAACGGCCTGCCCTCATCAATGCTTTGTCTAAAACGTCTGCTCTGTTTGTGGCCGCTAAGACTATCACATTTGTATTGGTGCCAAAACCGTCCATTTCTGTTAGTAATTGGTTTAGGGTATTCTCTCTTTCATCATTAGACCCCGTCATATTATTTTTACCTCTAGCACGACCAATGGCATCTATTTCGTCTATAAAAATAATAGCAGGAGACTTTTCTTTTGCTTGTTTGAATAAATCCCTCACTCTTGAAGCACCAACCCCAACAAACATCTCTACAAAATCAGACCCTGAAAGAGAAAAGAAAGGGACCTTAGCTTCACCAGCTACTGCTTTTGCCAATAATGTTTTCCCTGTTCCAGGAGGTCCTACCAATAAAGCACCTTTTGGAATTTTACCTCCAAGGGAAGTATATTTTTCTGGGTGTTTTAAGAAAGAAACAATTTCTTCTACTTCTTCTTTGGCACCTTCTAAACCTGCCACATCTTTAAAAGAAGTTCTGGTATCTGTCTTTTCATCGAATAGTTTGGCTTTGGATTTTCCTATATTGAAAATTTGGCCTCCGCCTCCGCCACCTGCGCCACCAGACATTCTCTTCATTACGTAAATCCAAATACCAATGATCAGTACAAAGGGTAAAAGGGATAAAAGTAAATCTCCAAACACATTAGATTCAGTCTCGTAGTCTACTAAGGTGTCTAATTGATATTCCGATTTAATGGTCTTTATATCGTTTTCAAAATTTTGAAGGTCCCCAAAGTCTAGTATATACTCTGGACTTAAGCCGCTTAGATTGAATGATTTTTCAGCAACATCTTTATGTACTTCCTTAGCCAGTGCTTCCTTAGTTAAAAATACTTTGGCTTGCCTGGTGTTGCTAATAATGATGATTTTATTAATATCCCCATTCTTCAAATACGATTGCAATTCAGATGTGGTTGTCTTTCTAGTGTTAGAAAGCCCACTGCTCATAAATTGAAAACCTATTAGTAAAGCAATTACAGTGGCGTATACCCACCATGCATTGAACTTTGGTTTCTTAGGACTTGTTTTAGATTCTTTTGCCATGTTATTTTTTAGTTTGATGGACTAGATATTGCTGTTACTTTGGCGTCTCCCCAAAGGCTTTCTATGTCGTAATATTCTCTGATATGTTTTTGAAAAACGTGCACTACAACATTCACATAATCCAGTAAAACCCACTCTCCATTTTCAGACCCTTCTACATGCCAAGGTTTGTCTTGAATGGTTTTACTGACTATTTTTTGTACAGATCCAACAACGGCATTGACATGCGTATTTGAAGTTCCATTGCAAATAATGAAATAATCACAGGCAGTATTTTCTATTTCTCGAAGATCTAATAATTGAATATCTAAACCTTTTACTTCTTCTATTCCATTGAGAATTAATGAGATAAGGTTATCTACGTCTCCTTTTTTATCTAACATTTAAAAAATTTAAATTTTTACAAAGTTATTATATTTTTACGTTCTTAGCTATTGTTTTTAACATAAGATTAAACAGCTTTTTAGCCCTGTTTTAAAAGATTAAATCTTTATTTATGCCCCTTATTTATTTGGATAAAATTTCTTCTACAAATGATTACCTAAAAGACCTTTTGGGTAAAGAAATGTTACAAGACAATACTTTTGTTGTAGCTACAGAGCAAACAGCAGGAAGGGGACAAATGGGAAATAGTTGGAGGAGCTCAAAGGGTAGTAGTATTAGTTTGAGTATTTATAAAAAGCAGTTGAATATACCTTTAAAGGATCAATTTAAAATAGCCATGTCAGTTTCTTTAGCAGTGCGTCAAGTCTTTGCACTATTTTCAGAGGAGGTCAGGGTTAAATGGCCTAATGATATTTTAATTCAGGGTAAAAAAGTAGGTGGAATTCTCATTGAAAATACCATTAAAGGAAATGAAATTACTTCAAGTGTCATTGGGATAGGATTGAATGTCTTTAAGTTTTCAATGCCTGAATTAACAAAGTCCACTGCACTAAGTGAACATTCCAAGCTAGCAATTAAACTGGACTACTTGCAGGAGATCTTAATGATTCAATTAGATAAATCGCTCTCTGAGATGGAGCACATATCTTATCCTTCATTAAAATTCAGCTATGAAAGCCATTTGTTTGGGATTGGAGTGCTTAAAACCTTTCAAAGATCTAATCAAAAAAGCTTCCAAGGGTTTGTTAGAGGGGTTACTTCTAATGGAGCATTGATCATTGAAAACCAAGAAGGCTTAAAAGAGTTCTTTCAGTTTAAGGAGGTATCCTTGAAACTTTAACAACGCTGAGTGTACTAGCTTAAAATGAAACTTTAGTTAAGTTTTCAGATAATGCATTCACAAAATTGGTAATGGGTGTTTTAATCATCATTTCCATCATAGCATTGAAGGTGCCTTCAAAAACCAATTGTACTTCTGTGCTGCCTTCTCCTTTATTAACAATATTTCCTTTAAGCGTGAAAGCTAACTTATCACTTGCAGCACCCAATAATACATATGAGTTGGCCTCAGATCCATTTTTTTGCAAGACTATTTCCGGCATTCCTTTTAAAGCGAAGAGAAAACGATCCTCGCTAAGTACTTCAAATTTACTGGTGTTCTCTGGCATGAGGTGTTCGAAATTTTTAATTTCATTTAAGAAATTAAATACCGATTCGTCAGAGGTATTTAAAAGTACTGGGCTCGTTTCTATTAACATATTATAAAAATCTTTAGGTTTAATCGAAACTTCCGTCTGTTCCGATAAATAAGTGTTTATAGGACCAACTAACTATGAATTATTGTTGGTTCCACTGTGAGGGATTTTTCCTCCATTCTTTTAAAGTTTCTAAGTGGTCACTGCTTACAGTACCCTCGTTAGATGCTTGTGTAATTAAGTGACTGTAGTCGCTCAAGGTATGAAGTGTGGTATTTTGCTTTTTGAAATTTTCTTCAGCAGTTTCAAAACCATAGGTGAAAATAGCTAACATTCCCATAACTTTTGCACCTACTTCTTCTAATGCATCGACCGCTTTAAGACTACTTTTGCCTGTAGATATAAGGTCTTCTATCACAACTACTTTGGCGTTCTCTTGCAACTGCCCTTCAATTTTGTTTTGTCTTCCGTGAGATTTTGCTTCAGGTCTAATGTAAACAAAAGGGAGTTCTAATATTTCAGCGACCAATAAACCCATGCCTATAGCTCCTGTGGCAACACCAGCTATAGCATCTGGATTGGGGTAAAGTGTTTTTATTTGTGCTGCCATTTTTGTGGCAACAAATTTTCTGGCCTCTGGAAATGAGAGCACTATTCTGTTGTCGCAATAGATAGGAGATTTCCATCCTGAGGCCCAAGAAAAAGGATTTTCTGGTCTCAATTTTATTGCATTAATTTGTAATAATAGTGCAGCTGTTTGTTTTGCGGTTTCGCTATCTAAAATCATGACACAAATGTATAAAGTTTTTGTGAATGAATCTCCTATGATTCTGACAAATAAACTAGCAGAATCTGAAGAAAGCACTTATTTTCCGCTAAATGAGGAAGCGATTCAAAAAGCCATTTCAGCACTCTCTAAAAAGAAGTTGGATAAAGCGTATATATACCATCCCAACCACGAAGAAATATTAAACAAGTTTACTAAAACCATACCTAGGGTTGTAGCGGCAGGAGGTGTAGTGACTAACCCATTAGGAAAGGTACTTTTTATATATAGAAATGATAAGTGGGATTTGCCAAAGGGTAAAGTAGACAAGGGGGAGACTATTGAAGCTGCCGCAATAAGAGAAGTGGAGGAGGAAACGGGTGTGAAAGGATTGGAGATTGAAAACTTTTTGAGAACTACCTATCATATATTCAAGCGAAACGGACAATATAAACTTAAAGAAGTACATTGGTTTGCGATGAAAACATCTTACAGGGGACCCTTGCTGGGACAATTAGAAGAAGGCATTGTTAAAGTGAAGTGGAAAGGTCCAGATAAAATTAAAAAGGCCCTACAGAACTCTTTCACCAACATTAAAGTTTTATTTGAATAGATATGGGATTAAAAACTTTGTTGGTCTAATTAGGTTAATTTTCAGACTATTCTCTTGAAATATTTAATACTGCTTTTGGAACTAGCCCTGAATAATCACCTCCGTGTCTTATAACATCTCTAACAATTGAAGAACTGATATACGATTTACCTGATGAGGTGAGTAAAAAAACGGTTTCAATTTCGGAGAGCTTTCTATTGGTATGGGCAATAGCTTTTTCAAATTCAAAATCAGCAGGATTTCTGAGTCCTCTAAGAATAAAGTTTGCTTTAATCTCTTTACAGAAATCTACTGTTAAACCGCTGTAGGTATGAACGCTAATCTTGGGTTGGTCTTGGAAGGTTTCGCGGAGTATTTCCAATCGCTCTTCTAATGAAAACATATACTTTTTATCCGTATTTACCCCTATGGCAATAATGAGTCTGTCAAAAAGAGTAATGCCTCTTTGTATGACATCTAAATGCCCAAGGGTAAGTGGATCAAATGATCCAGGGAAAACAGCTATTTTTTTATCCATGCATTAAAATTAAACAATTTAGCTTTAAATCTAGGTGATTTTCAATCGCTTGTGTGGCCAGTTTCCAAAAACAACACAATAAGGACTTACCATATAGATTCAAGAGCGCTTTCAAATAATTCAGGTAGCGAAATCCCAGCTTCTTTTGCCTGCTGAGGCAGTATACTGTGTTGGGTCATACCTGGTGTTGTATTTACTTCTAAAAGATGAGGAACATTGTTGACTAAAATAAATTCAGATCTGGTAAATCCTTTTAATTTCAATGTGTTATAAATAAATGTAGCTGCATCAATAATATTTTGTTCCACTTCAGGATCTAGTGTAGCAGGAGTAATTTCTGTAGATTTTCCCTCGTATTTTGCCTGATAGTCAAAAAAGTCGTTTTCACTTATAATCTCGGTAATGGGTAGCACCTTTGTTTTACCTTGGTATTGAATCACTCCCACAGACACCTCTCTTCCCACCAAGGCCTCTTCAATAATCACCTCCTTGTCTTCTTTGAAAGCAATCTCAAGCGCAGCCTCCATCTGTTCTATTGCATATACCTTGCTAATACCAAAACTACTTCCAGATCTGTTGGCTTTTACAAAACAAGGCAAGCCAACTTTTTGAATAATAGCCTCATGATTAATGGGGTCACCATAGTTCAAATAATAAGATTTCGCCATGGCCATTCCATAGGACTTGAGGACACTCAATAAATCTCTTTTGTTGTAGGTAAGCGCTGCTTGATAAAAATTACAAGCGGTTTGGGGAATACCCAAAAGTTCTAAGTAAGCTTGAATTTTACCGTCTTCTCCAGGACTTCCGTGAATGGCATTGAAAACACCGTCAAACAACACTTGCTTGTGAGGGAGTTCTAAACTGAAATTTCCCTTTTGGATAGGATACACTGCGCCGTGATCAGTAGTATAGGTCCACCTGTTTTTTGAAATTACTATAGGGTAAACCTCGTATTTTTCAGGATCTAAATGAGCGGCCACAACAGAGCCACTTTTTAGTGAAATTTCAAATTCACTGGTGTACCCCCCCATAATCACTGCAATGGTTTTTTTCATCAGAAAACACTTTTATAAATTATCTAATACTGAGAATTACTAACACAAAGGTTTTGCTATCTTTGTGCCAATCGCTAAGCGCAATGAAAAATAGTATACTTTTTTTAAAAAGCCGGTTTTTTTTAAAACAAATCTTTGGTGCCCTCTTGGTACTATTAATTATTGTGGTCATCAGTATGCAAATGTTGGCTTGGACTACAGCACATGGTGATTATATTGTAGTACCAGATTTAAGTAAAAAAGAGATTGCTGAGGTGGCCCATATTTTAGCTGCTCAATCACTTAGATTTCAAGTCATTGACTCAGCTAATTTTAGAAGCGATTTCCCTAAAAATGCAGTCATTAGTCAAAAGCCATTGCCAGGAAGCGAGGTCAAAGCAAACAAGAAAATATACCTACAGCTAAATCCATCTGGCTATGCCAACATAAGTTTGCCAGAACTGGTTCAAGTAACGCAAAGAAATGCCACCTCTAAGTTGCAAGCGGTTGGATTAAAGATAGAAAAAGTCACTTATATAGACGCCTTAGGAAAGAATATGGTCTATGGGGTTAAATATCAGAAAAAACTCATTAAACCAGGTTTTAAATTGCCTAAGATGTCAGAAATTGAACTCATCTGTGGAAATGGAAAAAGACCGGAAAACGGTACGCCAAATTTAAACCAGACCCTACCAGAATAAAACTTTGAGCCTATTTTAAAATGGCTTAAACCCATTGAATATAAATTAATCGAATATAAATATTGTGTTTAAATTAGAGTAGCTCTCTAGTTTCTAATTCCTAGCTTTTATTATCCCATAAATCATGTCTCAAACAGATCCAAAAACACCAATAGATGCTTACACAGATCAGGAATCTGAAGATTTATTTGAGCATTTCGCTTTTACAGCTTCCAAAGGGCAAGAGCCGCTAAGGATTGATAAATATCTCATGAATTTCATTGAGAATGCTACACGAAATAAAATTCAACAAGCAGCAAAAGAAGGCCATATTTGGGTCAATGAGCAGGTGGTGAAGCAGAATTACAAGGTGAAATCTGGAGACGAAATTAAGGTCATGTTTACCCATCCCCCTTATGAATTCCTCCTGACCCCAGAAGATATTCCTTTAGATGTAGTCTATGAAGACTCAGACCTTATGGTGGTCAATAAACCACCGGGTATGGTGGTGCATCCAGGTCATGGAAATTACTCAGGTACATTGATTAACGCGCTCTTATTTCACATAAAAGATCTTCCCTTAAATTCAGATGACCGTCCGGGATTGGTGCATAGGATAGACAAAGACACCTCTGGTTTACTGGTAGTAGCAAAAACCTCTAAGGCCATGACGCATTTGGCCAAGCAATTTTTTGACAAAACCTCTGAGCGGGAGTACGTGGCTATTGTGTGGGGCAATGTAGAGGAAGATCAAGGGACGGTGAGGGGCCATATAGGAAGACACCCAAAGAACAGGCTTCAAATGGCTGTTTTTCCAGAAGGAGATCAAGGAAAAGAAGCCGTTACCCATTATAAGGTGATTGAACGATTGGGTTATGTGACCCTTGTTTCCTGTGTATTAGAAACAGGCAGGACCCATCAGATTAGGGCTCATATGAAGCACATTGGGCATACGCTTTTCAATGACGAGCGCTACGGTGGAGAGAAAATTTTAAAAGGCACCACTTTTACGAAATACAAACAGTTTGTAGACAACGCATTTAAGGCCCTGCCCAGGCAGGCCTTACACGCCAAAACCCTCGGTTTTGTGCATCCGAGTTCTGGCGAGCTCATGCGTTTTAATACCCCCATTCCAGAAGACATGCTAAGCTGCATTGAAAAGTGGCGCAGCTATGCACAACACCAGCAAGAATAAGACTTTTTTAGTGGTTTTTAAAAATCACTAAAAACCTGTATTTTTATGCTAAAATTTATTTGCTATGAAATTCATTATATCGCCTGCTAAGTCTTTAGATTTTGAAACAGCACTTCCGACCACGCAATTCAGTGAGCCCGTATTTTTAGACAAATCCAAGACTATTAACACCACATTGGCTCAAAAGAAACCCAAAGATCTGGGTGCTCTCATGAATATCTCAGATAAATTGTCTCAACTCAACTGGCAGCGCAATCAAGATTTCACATGGCCCTTTACGCCAGACAACGCGAGACCTGCCATTTACACCTTCAGTGGCGATGTATATCAGGGCATAGATGTTTTGTCAATGAGCGAAAAAGAAGTTTATGCTTTACAAGATCAATTGCTTATTCTCTCTGGTTTATACGGTATGCTAAAACCGCTAGACCTCATCCAAGCTTATCGTTTAGAGATGGGGACTTCCCTAAAAATAGGATCTCACAAGAACCTGTATAGTTTTTGGAAGGAAACCCTAACGGCCCACCTGAATGCTCAAATGGAGGCCTCGGAAATACTAGTGAATCTAGCGAGCAATGAATATTTCTCTGCCTTAGATGCCAAATCCTTACACATGAAGGTGGTCTCTCCAGTGTTTAAAGACTGGAAAAATGATACACTCAAGATCATTAGTTTTTATGCCAAGAAGGCAAGAGGGCTTATGGTACGTTACGCCATTCAAAACAACGTTCAAGACCTGGACGGAATACTAGGTTTTAATCTTGAGGGCTACGCTTACAGCCCAGAAGAGACCAAAGACCCTATGGCGCCTGTATTTGTAAGATAGGTTCTTTCAAAAATGTTACACTACAAAATAGTTCCACTTCAACCTTTTAGATAAGGCACTCCTTATTTAAAAGTGCGGTTAAATGTCTAGTGCCAGATTTTTATGGTGCTTAATCCCTATTCAAAAGGGCTGCTCAATACCTTGTAAAAGGTTTTTATTCCGTACTCAATTTGACCAATTTTCAAGTTTTCATTAGGGCTGTGCTGGTTGTTGTCCGGGTTCACCATTGGTAAAATATAGGCAGGTATTTTTAAGGCATTCACAAAAGGGGCAATAGGAACGGTACCCCCCATGGTTCTAATTTGCACCACCTCAGTATTGAAATTATCTTCCAATAAAGATTTTAAATGCGCTCCAAAAGGCAGGCTTAAATCTGTTCTAAAAGCAGGTGTAACAGATCCCTTTTCTAGTCTAATCACTTTGGGGTAGGCCATTCTGTCTGCCTTGGTAGGGGCCGCATTAAAAATGGTATAGCCTTGTTTTTTTAAATGTGCTTCTATTAGATTTTGTAAGCGCGCTCCGTCAGTTTCAGGTACCAACCTCAAATCAATTTCAGCAGTAGCCATATCTGGTACAATAGTTCTGGCTTGGTCGCCAACCCATCCGCTTGCCATTCCTCTCACATTAAGGGAAGGAAATTGAAGCGCCTCCTGATAAAAAGTGCCTACCGCATCTGGCTTGTGAATGCCCAATAGCTCGTCTATATAGTCTGCTGCGTCCGGTACTGCCTTTAAGACAGCTTTGTCAGATTCGCTCAATTCAATACCATCATAGTAACCCGCTACTAATACCTTTCCCTCCGGAGATTTTAAACTCGAGAGGAGGTGGGCCATTTCAAAGGCTGGATTGGGTGCGTAATTACCATAGTGACCAGAGTGTTGCGGTTTTATGGGACCGTAAGTCCATACCTTTAAGGTAGTAATACCCCTACATCCATATACAATGGTAGGTTGTCCGGAGGCGTGAACAGGACCGTCATTAATGATTAAATAATCTGCCTCTAATAAATCTTTATAAGTATTCACTGCCTTAGCCAGTGGTTTACTGCTTTTTTCTTCTTCTCCGTCTAAGACCACCTTAATGTTGAAAGGCAGGCTGACATTATTTTTTTTCAGTAGATCCAAGCTGTTTAGAAGCATAACAATAGGTCCCTTGTCGTCCGAGGTAGACCTACCATAAAGCCTCCAGTCCATAGGAATATCTTCATTCAATTCTTCAAAAGAAGTGGTTTCCCACTGATCACCGACTGGTTTTTTAAGCACCACCTCATAAGGATTATCCTGATCCCATAATTCTGGAGCTACCGGTTGGCCGTCTAAATGCATATAAAAAAGCAGGGTTTTTTTAGCAGGATCCATAGGCAATGCCGCAAAGAAAAGTGGCAACCCATCTGTGGGAAGTACGGCTGTATTGAAGCCTCTATCGCTAAATTTTTCTGTGAGCCATGTGATGTTCCTATTAATATCTGCCGGAATATTTGCGTCATTGGGAATGGCCACAAAATCCCTAAGTTCATCTATAGAGTGCCTTACCTGACTTTTAATCTCAGACGTAGTCTGAGCAATGCTAAAAGCGCTGAAAAATAGGAATAGAAATTGGATGAGGTTTTTCATTTGGTTGGTATTTGTATGTTATTTCTTCAATAAAGATAGCCCTTTAAAAATAAGTGCAAGGACTAATAATAGGAAGGGGGCGCCATGGAAAAAAGTGTCCCACCAATCAATGAGTTGCATGCCTTTGGCGCCGCCTTGGATCCATTTAATTTTACCCCAGATATGAGGTTCTGGGTTAAAAGGAGCCAAGCCTAGGGTGACACTTAATAGGGCTATAAGCCCCAGGTTTTTGATTAGAAATTTTTTAAAGTAGGTCATCTGATTTGTTTTGAGCGGTCAAAATTGATACTCGAGTGATTTGTTTTGAACGGTTCACATTTTCACCTGAGGGTGAGTAAAGCAATGTGGCCCATAACGGCTGTTTTTTGAAGTTAGACTAGTGGGGTCTGAGGCTTTTTATAAATGGGCTTATTCCTTCCAGTCCTTTTTCAGTAATGGTCTTAATAAAAGCAGAGCCTATAATGGCTCCAGAGGTATGTTTTGTAGCTTGTGAGAAGGTATTTGCGTCATGAATTCCGAAACCAACTACTAAAGGGTTTTTGAGATTCATTTGGGCAATTCTTTCGAAATAGGCTTCTTGTTCTATTCCAAAACCACTTTTGCTTCCAGTCACACTTGCCGTACTCACTAGATAAATAAAACTGTCTGACGCCTGGTCAATGGCTTTAATTCGCGCATTTGAGGTTTGAGGGGTGATTAAAAAAATGTTTTTTATACCGTGTTTTTCATAAAGCTTTTTGTAGTGCTGCTCATATTCTGCTAAGGGTAGGTCTGGCATAATAATCCCGTCAATTCCTATTTGGGCACACTGACTCAAAAAGGCGTCTACGCCGTATTGGAGCATGGGGTTAAAATAGCCCATTACAATTAGAGGGATGTGAATGCTTTTTCTAATGTCTTTTAGTTGATCAAAGAGCAGCTGGGTATGCATACCATTTTTTAGTGCAGCGGTAGAGCTGTCCTGAATGGTGGGGCCGTCTGCCAAAGGGTCGCTAAATGGGAGTCCTATTTCTACTAGATCTACACCCGCTTCTTGCAATTGGCTCAAGACCTTCACGGTGTCTTCTTTTTCAGGATAGCCTGCCGTAAAATAGATGGATAAGACTTTTTTAGGGTCTGCCATTCTTTGATTTATTCTGTTACTCATAATTTAAAATAATCTATATAGGTATTCAAATCTTTATCTCCACGGCCAGATAAGTTAACCACCACCACTTCTTCTTTACCAAAGGGCCTGTTTTCAAAAATGGCAAAGGCATGAGAGGTCTCAATGGCAGGGATAATGCCCTCCATTTTAGACACCAATAGCCCAGCAGCCATAGCATCTTCATCCGTTACCGAAATAAATTCGGCACGCTTAGATTCAAACAAATGTGCATGCATTGGGCCTACTCCAGGGTAATCCAAGCCAGCAGAGATAGAATAAGGCTCTGTAATTTGCCCATCTTGGGTTTGCATTAATAGGGTTTTACTTCCGTGAATAATGCCCTCTTTTCCCAATGCAGAGGTAGCAGCACTTTCTCCGGTGTGAATTCCTTTACCTGCGGCTTCTACCGCAATAATATTGACTTCAGGAGTGTCTAAAAAATGGTAATAAGCTCCTGCAGCATTACTTCCTCCACCCACACAGGCCACTACATGGTCTGGATTTTCTCTTCCTTCTTTTTCCAATAACTGGCTTTTGATCTCTTTAGAAATCACCGATTGGAAACGAGCAACCATATCTGGATAAGGGTGTGGCCCTACTACAGACCCAATAATATAATGGGTGTTCACTGGATTGTTTATCCAATCTCTTATGGCCTCATTGGTTGCGTCTTTAAGTGTCTTACTACCAGATTCAGCGGCCCGAACAGTGGCTCCTAGCATTTTCATTCTAGCGACGTTTGGTGCCTGTCTTTTAATGTCAACGGCGCCCATATACACTACACATTCCATGCCCATGAGCGCACAAACAGTAGCGGTGGCTACACCGTGTTGCCCAGCTCCGGTCTCTGCAATAATTCTTGTTTTCCCCAGTCTTTTAGCCATGAGGATTTGGCCAATGGTATTGTTTACCTTGTGCGCTCCTGTATGGCATAGATCTTCTCTTTTAAGATAGATCTTAGTGTTGTAAAGCGCTGAGAGTCTCTTGGCAAAATAGAGTGGGGTGGGTCTCCCCACATAATCCTTTAGAAGAGCGTCAAATTCCTTTTTGAAACTTTCAGAGCCCATAATGTCTAGATATTGGGTCCTGAGTTCTTCAGTATTGGGAAATAGCATTTCAGGAATATAGGCGCCTCCAAAGGAGCCATAATATCCATTTTCATCTACGTGGTAAGTCTTTTTCATAGCGTTTTATTTTGTAGAGAATCTATTTTTTAAGGCGTTTATAAATAAGTTTAAATCCTGGGTATTTTTAGTATAGTCTTCTGTTTCAAAAGTACTATTTACATCTATAACAGCACACATTTTTGAGGCTTTGCTTTCTAAAAATTTAGCTAAATCAGTTGCTTGCGCTAAACCAATGCCACCACTCAAAAAGTATGGGGTATTGCTTGGATATGCGGCCAAGAGTTCCCAAGAAAAGGTATAGCCATTGCCTCCGGGGAGTTTTCCTTTGGTGTCAAAAAGGAAAAAATCACAATAGGCCTCGTAAGCAGACAAGACGGAAAAGTCAAATTCGTCTGCTACTGAAAAGGCTTTGATAAGCATTAGGGGGGTGTTGTTTGCCCCGGTCTGTTTTTTCCAAGCTTCAAGGACTGCTTTGCAATCTTCTGGGGTTTCACCTCCGTGCAATTGCACCCCTTGTAAATCATTTTCTTGGACAGTTTTCACAATGAAATCAGGGCTTGCCTTTACAAAAACGCCTATTTTCTGAATACTGGAGTCTATTTTTGGTATAGCATTTTGAATATACCGCTTGGAGGGTTCCCAAAAAATGAAACCCATATAAGAAGGTTTTAATGCGGCCACGGCGCTAATATTTTCTGGTACCCTCATGCCACAAACTTTCAATGTAGGCGTCTCAAAGGGCGTATGTATATGATAACCTCCCATATTAGCTTTCTATGTCATTTATAAATGCAAGGGCTGCAGCTCCAGGATCATTTGTCTTCATAAAGTTTTCACCAACTAGAAAGCCGCTATACCCATAGGTTTTTAAGTCTTTAATGGCAGAGACATGGCTAATGCCACTTTCAGAAATCTTTACAAAATCTGAGGGAATAGCGCTAGAGAGTGTTCTTGAGGTGTCCAAACTTACTTCAAAGGTCTTTAGGTTTCTGTTATTCACCCCAATGAGGTCTAAGGAGGGCATGATTGATTTTTCCAGTTCTTCTAAGTTGTGAACTTCTAAAAGCACTTCTAAACCCAGCGATTGAGCAAGGGTAGACAAGTCGTGAATGTCTGCTCTTGTGAGTACTGCTGCTATGAGTAAAATGGCATCGGCCCCATGGGCCTTAGCTTCTATAATTTGGTAGGAATCTACAATGAATTCTTTTCTCAAAAGAGGTGTTTCTACAGCAGCCCTGGCAAGCAAAAGATCTTCTAGCGCCCCTCCAAAGTAGGGGCCATCTGTAAGTACAGAAATACCACAAACCCCTGCCTTTTCATAGCCTTTCACTACATTGGGGATTTTGAGCGTATTATTAATGACCTCTTTAGAAGGAGAGCGCCTTTTGTGCTCTGCGATAATACCACTGTTGCTTTGTTTTATCTGGGCAGCCATGGAGTTTACAGGGCGCTCAAACAAGGGATGCTGTTCCAGGTATTTGGTGGGAACAAGGCCTTTTTTGAGGGCTACTTCTATCTTTTTGTCGGCTATTATTTTGTCTAGAATATTCATTTATAACGCTTGTAATTGCTGTAATTTTTTGAGTGCTGCACCAGATAATAGGGTCTCTTTGGCTTGTTCAAAAGCGGTTTCAATGCCGTTGTTTTGAACCGTATTAATGGCCAGGGCTGCATTGGCACAGACCACATTGTTTTGCGCCTCACTGCCTTTTCCACTGAGAATATCTACAAAAATGGTTGCGGCAGAAGCCACCGATTCCCCTCCGGCAATATCTTTTGCCTCTAGGGTGTTTACATTAAAATGAGCAGGGTTTAAGATCCTTTCATTTTCTCTTGTAATGACTTTTGTTGCCCCTGTAAGAGACACTTCATCGTAGCCATCTAGGGCATGTACAATACTGTATTGCTTGTTTGTTTTTTGGTACAGGTATCCGTAAATCCTAGCCAGTTCTAAATTAAATACCCCCACCATCTGATGGGTAGGAAAAGCAGGATTTACCATAGGACCTAACATATTAAAGAATGTTTTAACCCCTAAGGCTTTTCTAATGGGCGCTACCTGCTTCATAGCCGGGTGGAACAATGGGGCGTGTAGCACACAGATCCCTACTTGGTCCAGGGCTTTTTCTAAATAATCTTTGTCATTGGTGAATTTAATACCCAATGCTTCCATTACATTACTGCTCCCACAAGAAGAAGATACGCCGTAATTCCCGTGTTTGGTCACTTTAATACCACTGGCAGCCGTCACAAAAGAGGCTAGGGTAGAGATATTAAACGTATCTTTTCCATCTCCTCCAGTCCCACATAAATCTATAGGCTCATAAGCGGAAAGGTCTACTGCCAGACACAATTCTAAAAGTGCGTCTCTAAACCCCTCTAATTCCTCTAGTTGAATACTACGCATCATATACACGGTGAGAAAAGAGGCAATTTCAGATTCGTTGTAGGCTTTGTTGGCAATCCCTACGAGTATGTCTTTAGATTCTTGTCTGCTCAGTACTTCGTGCTGGATGAGTCGGTTGAGTATTTCTTTCATGTTCTATTTTTTAGTAGCTTTTAGTTGGAATAGGGACTAGTACATTTTTTCTTCTGGCTTAAATTCCCAGGAGACTCCCAGCCAGTTGGCCAGCATTTTCTTTCCACTTGGGGTTAGAATGGATTCTGGGTGAAACTGTACGGCATGTACTGGGTAGTCTTTGTGTTCAATGGCCATGATTTGTCCCTTATGGTCCCTGGCGGTCACTTTCAAAGATTCTGGTAGATCTTCAGAGACTACCCAAGAATGGTATCTCCCAACCACCACCTCAGTAGGTAAGTCCTTAAACAATGTTGCTTGGGGATCTATAATTTTAATGGGTGTAGCGATTCCGTGGTATACCTCGCTTAAATTTTCTAAGCGCCCCCCAAATACTTCTGCAATGGCTTGTTGTCCCAGGCATACCCCCAGTATTTTTTTAGTTGCAGCGTAGGTGGCTATAATTTCTTTGAGTAGTCCTGCTTCGTCTGGAATACCAGGTCCAGGGGACAATACAATATGAGAAAAAGCAGCCACTTCTTCTATGCTTAATTTATCGTTTCTACGAACCGTTACCTGAGCGCCTAATTCCTCTAGGTAATGCACTAGGTTATAAGTAAATGAGTCGTAGTTGTCTATGAGTAATATCTGTGTCATGCTTTCTTTTATAGGGTCTATACCCAATACCTTTTTTTATTGAATGTCTTCTGCTAATGACAATGCTTTGGTGAGTGCCCCTAACTTGTTATAGGTTTCTTGCAATTCAGAAGCTGCATCTGAAGCAGCAACAATTCCTGCGCCCGCTTGGTATTGCAATTGATGGTTTTTGCTTAAAAAGGTTCTGATCATGATGGCGTGGTTAAAGTTGCCTTCAAAATCCATAAAGCCAATGGCGCCTCCGTAGTAGCCCCTTGGGGTAGGTTCGTATTTTTCAATAAGCTCCATGGCTTTGTGCTTGGGTGCTCCGCTGAGGGTCCCAGCAGGAAATGTGTCTGCCACTATATTCATAGTAGGTGTGTCTGCTTTTTTTATACCGGTGACTTTAGACACCAAGTGAATGACATGAGAAAAAAACTGTACCTCTCGATAGTTTTCTACCCTGACCATTTTGCCATGCCTGCTGAGGTCGTTTCTCGCTAGGTCTACCAGCATGACATGCTCTGCATTTTCTTTGTGGTCTTCTGTGAGTTCCTTGGCGAGTAGGGCGTCTTTTTCATCGTTTCCGGTTCTTTTAAAAGTGCCTGCAATGGGATGAATTTCTGCTTTCTGATCTTTGACCACTAGCTGAGCCTCTGGAGAACTCCCAAAAATCTTGAAATCCCCATAATCAAAGTAAAATAGGTAAGGAGAGGGATTTACGGCTCTTAGCGCTCGGTACACATTAAACTCATCTCCACTAAATTTTTGGGTAAATCTTCTGGAGAGTACCAACTGGAAAACGTCTCCTCTTTGGCAATGTTTTTTAGCTGTTTCTACCAGTGCTTTATAATCTTCGTCCTCAATATTAATAGTTGGTTCGCCTTCGGTTTTAAAAGGGTAGGTGGCAAAGTTTTTAACGGCAATTAATTGTTCTATGGTCGCCACATTACTAGGCTGGTCATAGCAATGTGCAAAAATATAGGCCTCATTATTAAAATGATTAATGGCAATGACATTCTGATACACCGCATAATACAATTCTGGAAGGTCTTGTCCCCCCTCTTTTTTTGCGATTTGAATGTCTTCATAGTACTGCACGGCGTCATAGGTCATAAAACCAAAGAGTCCTTGTGTAATGAACTTGAAATCTTGTTTTTCACTAGTGAACTCCTGTGAAAAAGCCGTGAGCGTAGCAGGGATATCTGTTTCTGATGTAATAGACGTTATTTGCGTACTGCCATCTGGATATGCTTTTGTAATCTGACGGTCTTTTACCTCAATGTGTGCAATGGGGTTAAAACAGATATAAGAAAAACTATTATCGTTGGCGTGGTAATCACTACTTTCCAATAAAATACTGGCCGGGTAGCGGTCTCTTATTTTTAAATAGACGCTCACAGGTGTAATGGTGTCTGCAAGAATTTTTTTGTAATGGGTTTTTAAAGCGTAACTCATAATGTGGTTCTTTCGGTCTTTCCTATGGGTGTTTCAAAAATAATAGTGATTCAAGTGATGTTGAAAATAAAAAGGCTTGTCTGTGAAGACAAGCCTTTAAAATATATCAAAGTAATGCTTAGCTCACAGCGTTCGTTGTAAGTTGTTCCACCACCAATTGTTTGTATTGTTTTGAATCATGTACCAAATATAGTAAACCTGACAGAATATAAAAGCTTTGCGCAAAAAAAATCACAAAGCCCTTGAAGGCTTTGTGATTTTAAACAATTTCATAGCGTGATTTGTTTTAATTCTAAAAGGATGCTTAGAATTGTAGGTCTACCACCAAGTCAAATTCATCATATATGGTTTTGTCTCCTAAGTTGTCAAAAAAGGAACCAGATCCGTAACGAACGTCAAACTCAGAGCGGTCTACTTTTAAACTTGCTGTTGCTTTACTGCCATATACGGAGATAGTGAAGTTTACTTCTTTGGTAATATTTTTGATCGTAAGATTAGCAGTGGCATCGTACGCATTCTTACCGGAAGCTTTTACAGACGTAATTTCTAAAGAAGCTGTTTTGTGAGTGGCAGTACCAAAGAAATCATCAGAGTGTAAATGACCGTCTAATTTTTCCTTGTACTCTCCTTCTAAGTCAGTAGTATTAATGGTAGTCATGTCTACCACAAAGGCACCGCCTGTTAAAGTAGATCCATTAAAATCTAAGTTACCAGAAGCCAAATTAATAGTACCTTGGTGAGATCCAGTAACTTTGTAGGCCTTCCAAGTAATCATACTCGATTCAGTGTCAACCACTTTTTTTTCAACAGCTGTTGTTGTTTTCTCAGTAGTTTTTTCTGTAGTGTTTAAGGGAGTTGCGATTGCAATAGAAGTGGCAACTAATACTGCGCTAAGGGTCATAAATAATTTTTTCATAATGTTTAAATTGTTGTGGATTAATAGTTATAATTTATGTAGTAAATCGTTGAGTTGTGTGAGTTCATTTTCTGTAAACCCTTCTAAAAGTTTATGTTCAGTTTGTGTCATTACAGCATCCATTTCATGGAGGGCTTTAAGTCCTATTTCAGTGATAAAAATCTCTACTTTTCTTCTGTTTTTTTCACAAATTTGGCGGGCTACAAAATCTTTTATAATCAGTTTGTCTACCAATCTGGTGGTATTACTCATCTTGGTAACCATCCTTTCATTAATGGTATTCAGGTTAGCAGGCACCCCTTTTTGACCTCTTAGTATTCTCAGAACATTAAATTGTTGCAGTGAAATATCGAAAGGCTTTAAGGCATTGTGAATGGTTTCATTGATTTTAGTTTGAACCAAGGACAGGTGAATAATCGTTTTACTCCTAATTGGAATAGATTTGTCTGTTTTGATTTTCGCTTCTACATTCATGTATTAACAATTATTGTATATACAAATGTATAAATATTTTTGAATGTCACCTCATTTTTTTGATTATTTTTTTATTGTTAGCCTAATTATTTTTCCACTTCACAATTGAAATAGTTTTTTCTCCCAACTCAAACACTTATTTTTGAGGGAATAAATAATTTAATCATGGCAGATTTATCACAAGAGGCATGGGCTTCACAATTGGCAGAAGACCCTAAGAGTGCAATATTAGATGTAAGAACAGCAGATGAGGTATCTGAAGGAATTATTCCAGGCGCCATTCATTTGGACATTTTTTTGGGACAAGGTTTCTTGGATGGTTTAGACGCATTAGACAAGTCTAAAAATTACTATGTCTATTGCAGGTCTGGGAACAGAAGCGGACAAGCCTGTGCGATTATGCAGAGTGTTGGCTTTGAAACAGCCCATAACTTAGTAGGTGGTTTTATGGAGTGGACCGGAGACACCGATGTTTTATAAACTGCTATATTTTTTTCAAAGACACGGATTTACAGTCTGTGAGCGTATTGCAGAACGCATTGGTATTCGGGCCAGGGTGGTAAGGACTTCATTTATTTATCTAACCTTTGTCACTTTAGGTTTTGGCTTCGCACTCTACCTGTTTTTTGCTTTTTGGATCCGCATTAAAGATTTGCTTTTTGCCAAAAGGAATTCTGTATTTGATTTATAGTTTTTTGCATGTTAAAGTTATTCCGATCAAAAATATACATAGCCTTATCGTTAGTACTTTTAGTAAGTACGATAGGGGTGCTAGGCTTTAGAATGCTCTCAGACTATTCTTGGATAGACGCGGTATACATGACCGTAATAACTATGACCACAGTTGGTTTTTCAGAGGTGAGTCCTTTGGACGATGCCGCTAAGATTTTCACTATTTTTTTAATTATCTCGAGCGTTTTTATTTTTGCCTTTGCATTATCTGTGGTCACGGAGTATATATTAGGTAGGAATTCATTAGAAATTTTAAAGAAAAAAAAGGTTAAAAATAAATTACGAAGTATGAATAAGCATGTGATCGTTTGTGGTTATGGAAGAAATGGCGCTCAAGCAGTGGCCAGGCTAAAAGCCTATAACAAACCTTTTGTGGTCATTGAGAATGATCCTGAGGTGATCGAAAAATATGAAGATGAAGTGCTTTTTATCAAGGGAGACGCCAATGAAGATGAGGTGTTAGAGGCTGCAGGAATTCACAAGGCGCAATACCTTATATGTACCCTTCCAAGTGATGCTGCTAATTTATTCGTGGTGTTGTCTGCAAGACAGCTTAACACAAACTTATTTATTATTTCCAGGGCCTCTGAGATTGGATCAGAAAAGAAATTGTCTCTGGCGGGTGCCAATAAAGTGATTATGCCAGACAGAATAGGAGGGGACCATATGGCGTCTTTAGTAGTTATTCCTGATCTAATCACCTTTATGGATAAGCTTTCTACAGATGGAAAAAAGAATACCAACCTAGAAGAGATTGCCATTGAACGTTTTGCTGGTTCTAGCGCATTAAATTCATTGAGGGATCTCGATTTAAGAAAAAGGACTGGATGTACCATAATTGGGTACATTACTCCAGAGGGTGACTATATTATTAATCCAGATGCAGATCTGGTGCTTTCTCCACAGGGAAAACTTATTGTACTGGGCAGGCCAGAGCAAATTGAGCAATTAAATAAAATGTGCGCCCAGTAGTTGCTTTCCTACTCCTTTATTTGATTAGGCCATTTTTTTTTATGATATTGCTACTCTTAACATTAAATTAAACAAACCACTCCTACATTATGAAGACTAAATTGACTTTTTTGGCAAGCTTTTTATTTCCTTTTGTTGCCCTAGCGCAAGAAAAAGGTTTAGATGAAAAAGTGAACGACGCTTTTATGCCATTTGCTAGTTGGTGGGAGGGCTTTGTCCTTACTTCTATTCCCATAGGGGAGTATAATATTCCTATCGTTTTAATACTGTTGATTTGTGGTGCTACTTTTTTCACCATTTATTTTAAATTTCCAAGTATAAGTCAGTTTCCATTGGCGATTAATACGGTCAGGGGTAAATACGACGAATTAGACCATCACGGTGTGGAGCAAACAGACTTAAATGTGGCAGACGGAGATTTGCCAGGAACCATCAAAGATGAAAGTCAAGAAGGAGAAGTGAGTCATTTCCAGGCCCTTGCAACAGCGGTTTCAGGAACAGTAGGATTGGGTAATATTGCAGGTGTGGCTGTAGCCATTGCACTTGGAGGACCAGGGGCAACTTTTTGGATGATTGTGTGTGGGCTTATTGGAATGTCAACAAAATTTGTAGAATGTACTTTAGGGGTAAAATACAGAGATGTAGATGAAAATGGTACCGTTTATGGTGGACCAATGTATTACCTCTCAAGAGGCCTAGATCAAATGGGTTTTAAGGTGCTTGGAAAAATTTTGGGGGTAGTATTTGCTATTCTTTGCGTGGGTGCTTCATTTGGTGGTGGTAATGCTTTTCAGTCTAATCAGGCGGCGGTTCAATTGACCACTATGTTTGACCTTCAAGGAGGTGCCACTGGGGTAATTATAGGTATTGTTTTAGCTATTTTAGTGGGTATAGTGATTATTGGCGGGATTAAAAAAATCGCCAGTGTCACCGAAAAAATTGTACCATTTATGGCAGGGACATATGTCTTAGCCTCTTTGGTGATTATCTTTTCTAACATTCAATATGTGGGTGCTGCTTTTACCATGATATTTGAAGGTGCTTTTACTCCTGCAGCTGGAATAGGTGGAGTGGTTGGTGTTATTATTGTTGGATTCCAACGCGCTGCTTTTTCTAATGAAGCTGGAGCCGGATCTGCAGCCATTGCGCACTCTGCTGTTAAAACAAAGTATCCCGCTAGTGAAGGGGTTGTAGCTTTGCTTGAGCCTTTCATTGATACGGTTGTAATTTGTACCATGACTGCTTTGGTGATTATTTTCTTTAACATGGACACCGGGGCATTTGAATATGGAAATGCTGTTGGAAGTACGGTCTTGTTAAATGAGTCTGGGACTTATGTAGGTGGAGTAGATCTTACCTCTATGGCCTATGATTCAGTGATTCCTGGTTTTAGATATGTGTTGACTGTGGCTATTATTCTCTTTGCTTTCTCAACCATGATTTCTTGGTCTTATTATGGACTTCAGTCATGGAAGTATTTATTTGGAAGAGGAAAAACAGCAGATACGGTGTACAAAATACTTTTCTTACTTTTTGTAGTGGTAGGTGCAGCTGCAACATTAGACGCTGTAATTAAGTTTTCAGATGCTATGATTCTTGCCTTAGTATTTCCAAATATGATTGGCTTATTGTTTCTTTTTCCAAAAGTGAAAAAGGAACTAAAGAAGTATATGACCGATATAAAAACAAGCAAGCAGGCTGCGTAAACCATCCTGTTTTAGGTTTTTATGTGTACAATTAAAAACCTATGAAAAATAATAAAACCCTTTTCGTTTCTTATCAATATAAACGAAAAGGGTTTTTCTATTTTTTGTGTGTCACTTTTCTACTTCATCTGGCTTATTATGGCTACGACACATACCTTAGTCCAAGCGCAGTGATGATGATTGAAGACCTTCCCGAGGAATTTATCACAACAAATAAGACCATTGAGCCCAAAGTTTCCCCAAGTGCTCTAAAACAACCCAAACAACTTTCTAAGGTTTTAACCTCTGAAGCGATAAAGACAGTTTTAGATGTCAATCATGCCAATGCCTCAGATTTTCAAAAGGTTTACGGAATAGGCCCAGTGTATTCTGAGCGAATTGTAAAGTTCAGAAATTCCCTTGGCGCTTTTGTTCATATGGATCAACTATATCAAGTGTATGGATTAGATTCCGTGGTTGTAAAAGCAATTAAGGCGTCATTTTCTGTACAAGATACACCAGTAACACATAAAATTTCAGTCAATAGCGCTTCTGAATATGAGCTACAAAGACTGCCTTTTTTTACTAAAGAATTGGCTGGAAAAATTGTCAGAGAAAGAGCTAGAAATGGTTTGTTTAATGATTTTTATGAAATATCAAACATATTAAGTCTTCCAGAAGACAAAATTGAGATAATTAAATTATATTTGATCCTCTAAACAAATGCTATGATTACAGAAATACAACACACCATGGATTTTGATTATTCTGAAACCCAGCAGATGGTTGCGGCAGCTGCAAAAGCCTTTGCACAGCAGCATATTGCCCCACATGTGAGGGATTGGGATGAGCATCAGAAATTTCCTGTTGGGGTATTGAAGGAGGCTGGAGCTTTGGGCTTTATGGGTATATTAGTGCCTGAGTCTTTAGGTGGATCTGGTCTAGGGTACCACGAGTATATTGCTATTATTGAAGAAATTTCTATAGTAGATCCATCTATTGGCCTTTCAATAGCGGCGCATAATTCACTCTGTACCAACCATATTTTAAGTTTTGGAAACGAAGCCCAAAAGGAAAAATGGATTCCAAAATTAGCCACTGGAGAATGGATTGGTGCTTGGGGCCTTACCGAACACAATACGGGTTCAGATGCAGGAGGGATGAATACTACTGCGGTTAAAAAAGGAGATCAATGGGTGTTAAACGGATCTAAGAATTTCATTACCCATGGAAAAAGCGGAGACATTGCTGTTGTCATAGCTCGAACAGGGGAGAAGGGAGATAGTCATGGCATGACTGCTTTTGTGATTGAAAAAGGGACTCCTGGTTTTAGCAGTGGAAAAAAAGAAGACAAATTGGGCATGCGTGCTAGTGAGACCGCAGAACTTATTTTTGACAATTGTGTGTTAGAGGCATCGGCCGTATTAGGCCAAGTAGGAGATGGCTTTATTCAATCGATGAAAATATTAGACGGGGGTAGAATTTCTATTGGAGCGCTATCTTTGGGTATTGCGAAAGGAGCCTATCAGGCGGCCTTACAATATTCCAAGGAGCGTCATCAGTTTGGAAAACCGATAAGTGCTTTTCAAGGGATCTCTTTTAAATTGGCAGATATGGCCACGGAGATTGAAGCATCTGAATTGCTCCTTCACAAGGCTGCTTTTCTGAAAAATCAGGGCAGACCTATGACTAAGTTAAGTGCTATGTCTAAAATGTATTCTTCCGAGGTTTGTGTGAAAGTAGCCAATGAGGCTGTTCAAATATTTGGCGGTTATGGTTACACTAAAGATTATCCTGTAGAGAAGTTTTACAGAGATGCCAAGCTTTGCACTATTGGAGAGGGAACTACCGAAATACAGAAATTGGTGATTGCCAGAAATATTTTAAAATAAAACTTGCGGGCCATTTAAATAGCACTATATTTGCACTCGTAAAATCATAAAGAAAGGAGGTTGTAGCCCATGTTAATTATACCAATAAAAGAAGGAGAAAACATCGATAGAGCGCTAAAGCGTTTTAAGAGAAAATTTGACAGAACAGGAACAATGCGTCAATTGAGATCGCGTCAGCAGTTCAATAAACCCTCTGTAGTTAAGAGAGCGCAGATTCAAAAAGCTGCTTATATTCAAGGTCTTAGAGATCAAGAAGAGCAATAGTAGCTTTTGTTTTTAAATATATTAAAGCCCCGTTTTAACGGGGCTTTTTTTTTGGTTTTAATTAACGCTTTTTAACCGCTGTTTTTATAATTTTAAGGATGCCTATAGCTGCTTTTGTAAATTACCTGCGTCTAGAAAAGAACTATGCCCTTAATACGATTAAGGCTTATGAACGAGATGTACAATCTTTTGAGATTTTCTGTACCACTACTTATGGGGCTATAGCACTTAGCGAGGTGTCTTATTCGCTTATTAGATCTTGGATTGTCTCTTTGGTAGACCAGAATAAGTCTAATATAACGATTAACAGAAAAATTGCTTCCCTAAATGCGTATTATAATTTTGCCTTAAAATCGGGTCAAATAGTGCAAAACCCGTTATTGGGGCATAAATCCCTTAAGGTGCAGCGTAAAATTGCCCTGCCTTTCTCTGAGAAAGAGATGGAAGAGTTGTTCTCTAAAATACCTTTTCCTGATAACTTTGAGGGAATAAGAGACCGACTCATTATAGAGCTTCTTTATGTTACTGGGATGAGAAGGGCAGAGCTCATAGGGCTTCAGGTTTTTCAGCTAGATGTAGAAGCAGCGCAAATTAAGGTACTCGGAAAAAGGAATAAAGAGCGGGTAATTCCTTTGGTCCCGTCCCTAATCCCTTTAATTAAGTCTTATTTGCACCAAAGAAATGCGCTTCCGATAAAGATAGATGAGGGACATTTTTTTCTACTTCCCTCTGGTAAAAAACTCTATGAAACGCTTGTTTATAGGGTTATAAATCACTATTTTGGATTAGTGTCTACTAAAGTAAAAAAGAGTCCTCATATGCTCAGGCATACTTTCGCGACCCACCTCCTGAATAGGGGGGCAGACATGCAATCTGTGAGAGATTTATTGGGACATGCGAGTTTAGCTTCTACGCAGGTGTATACGCACAATAATATGGCAGCACTAAAAAAAGCTTATGGGAATTCCCATCCGAGAAATAAGCCTAAAGTTTAATTTAATTTTTTATCTATGAAAATCAACACGCAAACCGTCAATTTTAATGCAGATGCTACTTTAATAGATTTCTTAGACAATCGAGTTCAGAAGTTGGACATGTTTTTCGATCATATCATTGACGTAGACATCTTTTTAAAAGTGGAAAATACCAGTGAAAAAGAAAATAAAATAGCAGAATTTAAGGTGCATGTTCCAAAGGATTCTATTGTGGTTAAAAAGCAATGCAAGAGCTTTGAAGAAGCTATTGACACTGCATGTGAGGCAGTTGAGCGTGGATTGGTAAAATGGAAAGAAAAGCGTAAGTCTTAAGCATGAAAAAAAAAATATTTTTTTTTGAAAAAAATGTTTTGAAAAGAGAAATATTTATCTACATTTGCAGTCCGTTTGAAAAAGCGGACTTTTTATTGATTTAAAAAGGCATAAAAGCCGATGTAGCTCAGCTGGCTAGAGCAGCTGATTTGTAAT
>Ga0209137_1000287_pt1 | contig 55497 bp, 55 predicted proteins | sample SaaInl5LU_22_DNA_FD_184642 | JGI IMG/M metagenome (GOLD analysis project Ga0209137, IMG submission 184642) | Marine microbial communities from expanding oxygen minimum zones in the Saanich Inlet - ESP_105LU_22_DNA (SPAdes) (version 2) | ecosystem: Environmental > Aquatic > Marine > Intertidal... | reverse complement strand
TACGAGGACTTTCTCTACTACTACCAGAAAGCTAAAGACCAGCAGGCTAAATGTAACCTAGGCTCTATCCCACACCCGGAAAGTGCAATGGACGATACTCTAATGGAATACGTAGAACTATATGATGTAGTAGAACGTAAGTTGGCGGGGTTTAGTCAGATTAAAAATGATGTTTTCTATGGCTGGACCGAGGATCACCCATACTGGTCTAAAATGTTAGTCGACAACGTCTCAACACAACGTAAAGAAGTTGCTACAAACTGGACCAGTAAGCAAAAAACATTTGGCATGGCAGAATGGTTCTACGTCTTTTTGCTACATGCAGTAACTGGCAGTGGCATCAACTACGCTAAGAAGCCTTCGGGCTATCACAACTCATTGCTCTTTCATCTACATGAGTGTGACACTATAGAAGACATGTGTAGTGTTGTTAAGACACACCCTAAACCATTCTTTACTTCGGTTGGGTATCAGTTTCCGAAGTTCCCTAAACCGCCTAAGGCCGAAGCCAGTGGCTTTGTAGGCATGGAAGACTATAGTACACAGTTTCAGTATAAAAAAGGCGGTGACTATTACCTATGTGAGTTTGCACCAAGACTAGTCCGAGAGATGTCAGACATGATGCAGAAAGAGAATCGTAAGTTTCCATTAAGAGAACTTGGGGAATGGATGTTTAAGTGGAACGAAGATAATGGTCTTAACGCTTATAGATTCCAGTACGCAGCTTTCTTGGCAGATATTGCAGACTTCTATCCAGAATACATTGAGCTTAATAGCCCGTTCTACTATGGTACAAATGCAGTGGAATGTATTAGTTATCTTGCAGATCCTGTTATTAAGATGAACAAGATTGAATTCTTAGATGAGGTGATGATGCAGATCAACAGAGATACGGGTGCAAGGCCATATGACGCAGAAGACGTTGCATGTGATTATATCCGTTGGGTTGAGAATTACGTGCGGCCTGGTGAAGCTTATGACCATCTGGACTACGATAACCTATGGAACTCTTCGAACATAAAAGATCACCCATTCGGCAGACAGAAAGCAATGCTAGATCTAGGTATCATTGAAACATTTAACGGTATGAAACACCACCCATCGGATGATAAAATTATTGCAGATGCCGGCATTACAGTAGAACAATATAAAAACATGATAAAAAAACACTATGGCGCATAATAAACATACAGACTTATTAATCAATCAGGATTTAAACTTGATGATGCCAAATAAACAAGCGTGGCTGGATTTAGCAGGTGATTGGGTAGATCCATTTGAGGCTCCACAGTTAGTAGACCATGATGGATTTAAAGTAGTCAGAGAAGATCTAATGGGGTTTGGGTCTAAATGTAGGTTTGGAGATATACTAGTTCAAACATGTAAACAAGATACTCTGGTCTATGTTCAACCCAGATATGGATTTGCGGGTATCTCACTTGCATATTTAGCAAAGAAGTATAATAAGAAACTTGTATTATTTAGTCCAAGTCAAAAAGAGATTTCAGATCACCAGGCAATTTGTGTTGAGATGGGAGCTGAAATGAAATTTAAGAGAATTGCAGCAATGCCAGTCTTAAATGCACATGCAAAGAAATGGGCAGAAGATAATAATGCGTTCTTTATTCCTTTAGGACTTCGCCATGAGTTGGTTACAGCAGCTGCAGTGAAGGTTGCACATGATCTTGCAGAGAAACATGGTTATCCAGAAGAAGTATGGTCAGCGATCTCTACGGGTGTTCTTCAGCGTTCTCTACAAATAGCTTGGCCTGATGCTAAGTTTAACGCAGTCGCAGTAGCAAGAAATATTAAGAAAGGCGAAAGAGGTAGTGCAACTATCTGGTCACACCCAAAAGCATTTACACAGGATGTAGACCCACAGTATAATCCACCGTTTCCATCGGCTATGAATTATGATGCAAAGGCATGGGAGTTTATGACAAAACACGGTAGTCCTGGGGCATGGTTCTGGAATGTTGGCGGAGACCCAAAACCAGAAGACCCGATGACTAAATCAAATACTAAATCTTACAGAGGCTGGGGTGAAATTTTAACCGAAGATACGTAAACAAAAGACGATTAATCTATAATACTACAAACAAATAATATGGCAAACACAGATAATAAATGTTCAGATCTTGACGTGACAGATTTCCACTCGAATGCAGATGACACTTTCGGCTTAATCTTTAATAAGCAAAAAGAACTACAAGAACGTCTTGGCTTTAATTTTGAAGGCTGGACAATCAAAGAAATCGCTGACTTTTGGATGGTTAACAAACACGCTTTAAGCGACGAACTTAATGAAATGTTTGATGCCTTAGGGGGTATCAACGACGGTATTGGCAATGCAGGCTGGAAGTATTGGAAACAAGACAATGCAAAAGCTGCAAACATGCAGATTAAAGATCTATCCGAAGCAGACAAATTAGAGCTCTTTTATGAATGGATTGACGGACTACACTTTTACATGAATTTTGCGATTGCAATCGGTATGACTAGTAAAGATGTTGTCAATTTATACATGGCAAAGAATGCAGAGAATCACGACAGACAAGAAAGAGGTTACTAATTTTAAATAAGATAGAATAAATGTTATTAGACATTGAGCAGAAAGAAAACGAAGTAATCGTCAGTTACTATGACAAGAAAGGTGAAGTTTCATTTAAACGTTATCGCGTAGATAACTTTGAGAATTGGACAGTAACAGAAGATAATGACCGGTACAAAGACCAGAACTTTAAAAATTGGGACGGCAGGGCAATCAAACGTAAACGCTCAAAAACTTACAACAAATTTAGTCTACTTTATTTTATGGACTCACTCTCTGAACAAGACAGAGAAGAAATCTTTGCATTTAACATGCCAAGAACATACTATGTCGATATTGAGACTGAGATTATAGATGGGTTTCCAAGACCAGAAGAGGCTAAGAGTCGTATCTTAACCTTTTCAATCATTACACCAGAACGTAAAGCAATTGTACTTGGCCTAGATGACTTAAGTGCGGAACAGATCAAGAAGATTGAAGATGACACGAACGCTCACTTCAAGAACTACGACCAAGACTGGACTTTTAGCTACTATAAATTCAAGAACGAGTATGACATGCTCTACAACTTCTTGCATAAGTTCTTGCCTAAATTTCCAATGATGACCGGTTGGAACTTTATTAACTATGACTGGCAATACATTGTTAATCGTTGTAAGAGACTACAGATTGATCTAACTGAAGTTGCAATCACAGGGCAATTAGACAAGAAAGACTCAAGACCATTACACATGGGTATTCTTGACTACATGCAACTCTATGATAAGTATGATCGTTCGGTTGCAGTAAAAGAGTCTAACAAACTTGACTTCGTATCAAGTCAAGTTTTAAACGTGGCCAAGATTAAATACACTGGTTCACTACAAGATCTTTACGAGAATAACTTCCAGAAATATGTGTACTATAACGTAGTTGACTCGGTATTGGTTTACTATATTGACCAACAGTTAAAGTCAATGGAAGTTCTACTGACCTTGTCAACCATTACAAAAATGCCACTCTATAAAGCAGCCAGCCCGGTTGCAGTGACAGAATCTTTAATGGCAAGAAAGCTTGCAGAAGATAATATCAAAATCGGCGTTGAGTATAACAAAGAAGATAGCCAAAAAGACGGCCAATATGAAGGTGCTTTTGTAAAACAACCCATTGTTGGTTATTATTCAGGAGTAAGTGCATTTGACTTTGCATCCCTATACCCATCGGTGATGAGGCAATTTAATATATCACCGGATGCTTTTATCGAAATCGTGCCGGAAGCTGAAATTGCTGAGCGTAGAAAAGATAATAACGTAATCGTTTGCGAGAACGGTGTTGTCTACAAGAAGGAAGATTCGATCCTAAAAAAGATCCTCAGCGATCTATATGCGCAAAGAAAGGAATACAAGAAAGCTTCATATGCTTATTATGAAAAAGCACATGAGCTTCAAAAAAAATTTAGGCTCTAAATTTAGAAAGTACTAGCAGCCTGCTTGATATATAAACAACAAGCAGCGCTGCTAGTACTTTTTTTCAAGAAACACAAACATGTCAGGATAAGGTCTACCCTAAAAAGAAGGCCTTTTTTAGACTAAAAAGAAATCTTAAAAAACACTAGCAAAAACATGTCACTATTTGAAGAAAGAATAGAATTTAAGCCTTTTGAGTACCCAGTATATTATACAGAGGGTTGGCTGAAACAAGCTCAAGCGTTCTGGTTACACACAGAGATCTCAATGCAAGGAGACGTGAAAGACTGGAACGAAAGAATGGAAGCTCATGAAAAGAACCTGGTAGGCAATATTTTGCTAGGTTTTGCGCAAACAGAATGTGCAGTATCAGACTATTGGACTGGTATGGTAACAAAATGGTTTCCAAAGTACGAAATCAAGCAAATGGCAATGATGTTTGGCTCACAAGAGACTATCCATGCCACTGCATACTCATATCTAAATGAAACTCTAGGACTAGAGGACTTCACTGCATTCTTACACGAACCAGCAACTGCTGAAAAGTTTGAGCATTTAACCTCGGTTGAAGCTGACTGGACACATGAAGATCTTGCTGAAAACACAAAAGCAAGAAGACAAGTTGCCAGATCTTTAGCAATCTTCAGCGCATTTGCAGAAGGCGTATCACTATACTCTTCTTTTGCAGTACTTTACTCATTTCAGATGAGAAATTTATTAAAGGGTATTGGCCAACAGATGAAGTGGTCAGTACGAGATGAGTCTCTGCACTCAAAGATGGGCTGCCAGCTGTTCAGACACATGACCGAAGAATACCCAGATCTAAAAGAACACGTTAAAGATGATGTTATTAGAGCTGCTAAACTAATGGTTGATATGGAGCATAATTTCATCGACAAGATGTTTGAAATGGGAGATCTTGAAAACCTTAAGAAAGAAGACCTCAAGAACTTTATTACTAAAAGAGCTAACGAGAAAATAGCAGAACTTGGTTATACGGAAGGGCCTTTCATGACATATGATGAAGATAGTGCAGGTGAGCTAGACTGGTTCTATCATCTAACCGGAGGCCATACACACACAGACTTCTTTGCAGTTCGACCAACCGACTATTCAAAGGCCGGAGAAGACGAAAACTGGGATGAAGATGATTTATTCGACTAATTAATTACAAAATGTTTAAAATGTTTAAAAAAGATGATACAAACCACGCAGAAGTGGTTAATTACGCAGCAGAATTAGGTTGGGAGATTGGAGTAGATTTTCCGACATGGGCTAATACTGAGATTTACGTAAAAACAATCAGTAGAGGCTACTTGCTAGAAGGTGAAACGCCAAAAGATGCTTACTGGAGAGTAGCAACCACAACTGCCAAGAGATTACAAAAGCCAGAGATGGCAAGCAAGTTCTTTGACTATATCTGGAAAGGCTGGTTAAACTTAGCGTCACCAGTACTTTCAAATACTGGAACTGAAAGAGGCTTACCAATCTCTTGTTTTGGGATTGACGTAGCAGACTCTATCGCAGATATTGGTGGTAAGAATCTAGAGATGATGCTCTTGGCAAAACACGGCGGTGGTGTTGGGATCGGTGTTAACCAGATCAGACCTGCTGGAGCTACAATTCGTGGTAACGGAACTTCAGATGGCGTTGTACCTTTTATTAAGATCTACGACTCAACCATTTTAGCAACTAACCAAGGAAGCGTAAGACGCGGTGCTGCTTCAGTCAATATCGACATTGAACATGGTGACTTCTGGGAATGGCTAGAAATACGTGAGCCAAAAGGTGACGTTAACCGTCAGTCTTTAAACATCCACCAGTGTGTGATTGTACCAGATGGCTTTATGCAAAAAGTAGAAGCTGGCGACAAAGAGGCACGTAAAAGATGGGCTGCAGTACTTAGAAAACGTAGAGCAACTGGCGAGCCTTATATTATGTTTAAAGGCAATGTGAACAATGCCAACCCAGACGCTTACAAGAATAACGGGTTAAAAGTCTATATGACCAACATCTGTTCTGAGATTGCACTACATACAGATGAGAACCACTCGTTCGTATGTTGTTTAAGCTCATTAAACTTAGCTAAATATGATGAGTGGAAAGATACAGATCTTATCTACACTGCAACTTGGTTCTTGGATGGAGTCTTAGAAGAGTTTATCCAGAAGGCAAAATATATGCGCGGCTTTGAGAATAGTGTAAGATCAGCAGAAAAAGGACGAGCATTAGGTCTTGGAGTTTTAGGCTGGCATACGTATCTACAAGAACATAACATACCATTCGAAGGCTTAACGGCCCAGTTTGAAACACGCAAGATTTTTAGCCAACTGAAGACGGAAAGCGAGAAGGCAAGCCGCGATCTAGCAAAAGAATACGGTGAACCACTATGGTGCGTTGGCACTGGCATGCGTAATACGCACCTGAGAGCTGTTGCACCGACCGTAAGCAACTCAAAACTTGCTGGTAACTATTCACCAGGTATTGAACCTTGGGCGGCTAACGTGTTTACAGAACAAACAGCAAAGGGCACTTTTATTCGTAAGAACCCAACACTAGAACAAGCACTAGAACTAATTGGTAAGAACACAAAAGATGTTTGGAATAGAATCTTAGAAGACGGTGGATCAGTACAAGGTCTAGATTGGATGGATGAATATTACGTACATGTTGCAGAAGAGCTAGGTCAAGGTTGGGGTACACCAATACACAAAGACAAATTAAAAGAAGCGCCAGAAGCAGCTGAAGATCAATTTATTCCAATGAAAGATGTCTATAAGACATTTAAAGAAATCAATCAACTTGAGTTGGTAAAACAAGCTGGCGTGAGACAACAATATGTTGACCAGGCAGTTTCTTTGAATTTAGCGTTTCCAATTGAGGCAACACCTAAGTTTATTAATCAAGTACATATTGAAGCTTTCAATCAAGGTATTAAGACTCTTTACTACATGAGAACTGAGTCAGTACTTAGAGGTGATATTGCGACAAGAGCGATGGATCCTGATTGTATCAGCTGTGATGGCTAAGAAATCCGGTGGTATGAAATAGGACCACATTTTAGGACCGTTATAGTTAACGGGTTGGGCAGAGAAAAGTTCGCTACTATCTCTGCCCTTTTTTTATATTTAAAAGATATATAGATTATAAAAAAAATGAAAATAAACGTTATGAAACACATTAAATTATTCGAACAGTTTATCAATGAATCTCAATTCGCTGATGACAGTACTTCTAATCAAGATGCTAAGTTAAGGCTAAAAGAACGTACAGAACTAACAAAAAAATTAATGAAGGCAACAGATATTACGACATGGGAAGTAGACTATAGCCATGGTTTTTTTACCATGAATACAAAGACTAAAGGGAATACCGGAACTGAAATATTTGGAATAAAAGATTTAGATTATAGTTTTACTTGGAGAATTCTTAACTCTAATGATTACGAAGAAATGGATCCAAAAGAAATGCAGATAGTCGCACAGCCAACAGACGGCAGCGGAGGTCGTAACAAACGCAATTGGTATGTAACAAAAGGTAATGTTGCTACAATTGATGATGTTATAAAAGCAATGTCAAACTTAGAGGTAGGTAAAAACGGTTGGAAACAAGCATAAAGATATATAACTTCTAATTTAGATTTTAACTATAAATTTAAGCCAGACTAACGTCTGGCTTTTTTTATGCCTAATTCTTAGTGAAACTAATCTAGTTTCACACATATAACAACCATATCATTAAAATAAAAAACAAAAATGAAGTTAAAAATTGATCGTATTGACCAACACGCGTTGACCAACTTTATCAACCGTGTTAAACTGATTGACTCTTTCATCTACATGAAAATTGCTAACGGTAGAATCGAGTCTTCTGTTTATTTACCGCAGAGAGATGCAGTAAAAAGCCACGTTGTAAACATGGACCAGATTTTCCAAACTAACGAGATTGTACCTAGTGACAAAGCTCTAAAGATTGCGTTTTTTGATGGTGCCAAAGTAATCGAAGCAATTAAGCACTTTGCGCATGATGCAATTCAAGGTGAAATTGAATTCATTGAGAATGATGAAGAGTATGTAGCATCTACATTTAGAATCTACAATGATGAACTAGAAGTTAAACTTTCATGTTCAGAACCATCATTAGGCTTTAAAGATCTTACAGCTGAACAACAAGAAGCTATCTTTTCAAGAGACAACAGTGCATTTAACTTCGAGATCGACACACATATGATTAACAAGGTTAAGAATTTGTTTAATCTTGATTCAGAAGAAACATTTAGCATTAAAGCTAATGGTAAAGGCGTTAATGTTGACGGTAAGTCATTTAGTGTTGTAGTTAATCCAGAAAGCAAAGGCGCTGGCGAAGTTACAGTTTACAAGAAGTATTTGAACCTGTTAGACAGAGAAGAGCAGAACGTTTACGTTTCTAACTCTAAAGTTGTCTTCCAATCAAATGATTCAGAAACTTTGTTGACAGTATCAACTTGTCAAACAGCCTAATAAATGGATATAAAAGAGTTAGAAAATAAACCAATAGATCAATTAACCGATGCTGACGCTAAGCTGCTTGTAGATCACTACAAGCAGCTTTCAGCAAAGTATACAGCTTATGAACAGGCGGTTAAGTTAACTCTTAACTCGATCTACGGAGCCTTCGGTAACAAATGGTTTCACTTTTTCAATATCGATATTGCAGAGTCAATTACAAAACAGGGCAAGAATGCTATTCTATATTCAGAGTCAATCTTAAATAAATACGTTCAAGAATTCTGGCATAAAGATACTGCAACGCACCAACAATTCGATATTAAAGTAAAAGGCAAAATTGAAAAGCCTGCTGTAATCTACATTGACACAGATTCATGTTACGTTCAGTTTCAAGACGTTTATGAGTCTATTATCTGGCAAGATGAAAGTAAAAAGATGTCAATTGATGAGTTTATTTTAGCACTCTATGGCTTTAGACTTAAAGACTATATCGTTAAAGCCATGGAAATGTATGCTGAAAAGCGTAACACTGATAACTTCTTAATGTTTGAACTAGAGACTATTGCATATAATGGTATTTGGATGAGTAAGAAGAAATACATCCAGAATATTGCATGGGACGATAAACTTGAGAAGACTGATCGACATGCTCCGCTAAAGAAGATTAAAACAATAGGTTACGATACTATTCAATCATCGACACCAGCATTTATAAGAACTAAACTAGTTGAAGCACTTAAGATTATATTTAAGAGTGGTAAAACACCAGATGCTGAAGAACTACAAGCACTTGTTCAATTTATGAAGCAAGTTAGAAAAGAGTTTCAACTTGCCGATATTGATGAAATCTCTTTTAACAGAAGAACAAACAATATTGATAAGTATATCGTTGATGATCAGATTGAATTCCAAGTCGGTCTAAAATGTCCAGCTAACGTGAAAGCAGCAGGCTACTACAACTACCTGCTTAATATGAACTCTAAATATAAAAACAAATATAAGGTTATCGGTAACGGTGAAAAGCTAAAGATTTATAACTGTAAATCACCAATATCAGAGGTTTATGCATATATGCCAAACGAACATCCTTATGAAATTGCACCAGAAATAGACTATGACATTCAGTTTGAAAAGGCAATGATTGACCCTTTAAATAGAGTGCTTACAGCAATTGGTCTACAAACACTTGACACTAATCTACTTTATGCATCAGCATTATTTTAATTACGATACTATGGACAATTTTTACGAAGTAATAAAACAAATGACAAAAGATAATCCTAATAACGCAGATTTAGGAGAGGAAGTAAGAAGTATAATCTGGCAGATTGATAAAGAGAACGCTAAAAAGCTTAACGCTCAGAAAGCAACATCTAACCAGATAGATCTTGAGGATATGATAAACGAGATTAATAATGGAAATTAGTATGAATGCTGAACAACATGAGTTTGTTCTAAAATACCAGAAGATTTACGACCGGCTGTCTAAATTAGAAATCATGATGCATGAAATACAGGCAGAAAGCCAATCATTGATCGAAGAACTTGAAACATTGCGCGAAGAAGAGCGTACAAAATTTAAAACAGAAGAATAATTATGGCAAAAACTAAGAATAAAGAGTTCAGCTTTGACGATATTAACGCTGAGTTAGCAACATTAAATCCACTAGGTTCTGTAATGGAATACTCTAGTTTTAGTGAGGTTACCGAGTGGATCGACACTGGTAATTATCATCTGAATGCATGTGTTAGTGGTTCACTCTTTGGTGGATGGCCAAACAATAGATCTTGTTCAATTGCAGGTCCATCTGGAACTGGTAAGACATATCTAATTCTAAATTCAATCCATAGAGCTATTGAAATGGGCTACAATATCATATTTTATGATTCAGAAGCCGCGGTTGACAGGGATCTCATGAAGAAATTCGGTATCGATACAAATAAAGTTAACTATCAGCCTGTAAATACAGTTCAAGATTTTAGAACTTCAATTACGACGATCACATCTAGAATGCAAGAGGCTAAACGTGCCGGCGCTGAACTACCTAAGATGATGATTATCTTGGATTCAGCAGGTAACCTTGCTACGGCTAAAGAAATTGAAGATGCGAAATCAGGCAGTGACAAGTCTGATATGACACGTTCTAAAGTACTTAAGTCAATCTTTAGAATTATCATGACGCCAATGGCTGATCTTAAGATTCCTTTTATCTTTACTAACCACACATACCAGACACAGAGCTTTATTTCACAGCAAGTTGCTGGCGGCGGTACAGGACCAGAATACGCAGCTTCAATCGTGCTCTTCTTAAACAAAGCACAGCTGAAAGAAGGTGGTGAAAAGGCCGGTATTATTGTAACTGCAAAACCAAACAAGAACAGATTCGCCAAGCCAAATCCAATCAAGTTTCATCTACACTTTAGTGAAGGTATGAACAGATACGTTGGCCTAGAAAACTACATTGATTGGGAAGATATTGGTATTGCACGCGGTAGTATCGAAAAGGGTCAGAAAGTACCAAAAGCCTCTGCAAGAGGCTGGATATGTAAACATCTAGATGAAGTTATACCTAATAATGAGTTCTTTACAGAAAAGGTCTTTACTCAAGAAGTTCTTGAGAAGCTTGATAAGAAAGTCTACGATATATTCAATTACAATACAGACGTTGAGTTTGATGTAGACGATATTATGGAAAGTACTACTGAAGATGAGGATTAATGAAGACAAGCTACCGATTAAATATGTGATTGGTGTCGAGAAAGATCTACCAGGCTGGCCAAGTGGCATGGATATTGTATATAATGAGCTTGTAATGTGTGAACGTAACCCAGATAGGTATAAAGGTACTTTCACTCTGCACGCTTTAAAAACATATCGCTTTCCAGAAGTAGAAGAAGAACATCTAGTAACCTCATTAAACGAGGCTGCTATTGATGGACTATTAGAACAAACTAATCAAGAACAAGGTAAAGAGTCTTACAAGATTCTTTTGAATCCATTTGAGTAATACTCATATAACAACTAAAAATATATGCAGTTCGGACAAGACTTTGAGAAGATATTCTTTAGACTATCTTTAGTTAAGCCAAAATATTTACAAGCAATTAAGACTGATTATTATCAGTCTGAAGAGATTGATATTTTAAGTTATCTTGCAAATAAGTTTTACGTTAAGTTCAACGAGACACCATCTAAGAACCAATTAAAACTACTTGCACAGAATAGTAAAAAAGCTAAAGATAAAGTTACAGATGGTATTTTAGACCTACTATTTGATGTTGATTTAGATCAGTATGACGATGAGTGGCTAACAGACACTGCAGAGTCTTGGATTAAATGGAAAACCTTTAATACATCACTTACAGATACAATTGAGTTTATTAAGACGACTCAAGTTACACCTGAGAATACTGAGAGCATTATTCAGAAAGTTAAAGGCTTAATCAACGAGCGTAACAACATTACCTTTAATTCAGATCTAGGTCTAGACTTCTTTAACCCAGAAGATCATGACCAGAAAGAGACTGAAAAGGTAAGTTCAGGCTATAACTTCGTAGACAGACTACTTGGCGGTGGCTACGATAAGGGTGGTAACCTAATCGTTTATGCCGGTGAACAGAATATTGGTAAGTCAATATATCTAGCCAACGACGCAGCAAGTTTTGTTAAGATGGGCACAAACACTGTTGTAATTACAGCAGAGATGGCAGCACATAAATTTGTAAAACGTATTGGGTCAAATCTACTCTCAATTAATATATCAGAATATGCAGAAAAGTCTAAGAACAGAGACTTAATGAAGCGTAAGCTTGAGACTGTCGGTAATGGATTTACGCCTCCTGGTCAACTCTTTGTTAAACAGATGCCAACTTCACAGGCAACAGTACTTGATATTGAGGCTTATGTTAGTCAGATTGAAGAAGAACGTCAGATTAAGATTGGTGCAGTTGTAATTGACTATATCAACATCTTGGCAAATTACCGTAATCTAAATACGGAGAATACATATATGAAGATCAAGCAAATTGCAGAAGATTTAAGAGCAATGGGCCAACGTAATGACTGGTTGATCGTAACTGCGACTCAGATTACAAGAAGTGGTTATAACTCAAGCGATATTACAATGACAGACATTGCAGAATCAGCAGGCCTATCACATACCGCAGATATTATGTATGGTATTATTCAAGATGATCTAATGAGAGCAAATGAAGAGTACTGGCTTAAGATCTTAAAGATAAGAGACGGTGAAGGTAAAGGCACTAAATGTAAGTTGAATATCAACTGGAAATTTATGCGTCTTATAGAAACAGAAGAATTAAGCACATCAAATTTACACGGAATATAATGAATAGAGATAAAATATTTGAGAACAACTTTGACTCACCAGACTTCGAGATAAATACTAATATGTCGTTTGAACTTGATTCAAGTTTTAAAGACACACTAGACGAAGACATCAAGATTCATTATGAAATGGTGGCCAATAGAATACATGAGCTAATTCTAGCTTCGCGCTTTAAGGAATTTAACGATGTCGATGATCTTGGCAGGTGTAAAAAGCTAAAGAAGTCAGACATTAACGACGTATACGGTTATATCGTTGATGAGATGAAAGCTAAATTTAGCAGAATTGATATATTCAGCGAGATGTGCGTTTACTTCGATATTAAACCAGACAAATTTTACAGCTCATTAAGCAATGTCTATAAAGAAGATTTAATTCAAGAACTAGATATAAGAACTGGTGTTTTAGAGAGAAAAAACATCAACAAATTATTCTAAATGATAGAACCTAAAGTAATTGATAAAGGAGCGAAACGTGTATGGATATTAGGCGATCTTCATTTTGGTGTACGAGCTAACTCTCAAGAGTGGTTAGGCATCCAGAAGCAATTTTTTGAAGAACTTTTTATTCCAACACTTAAGAAACATGTAAAGCCTGGCGATGTTCTAGTACAGGTAGGTGATACATTTGACAACAGACAGAGCATCAACATTAAAGTCTTGAACTATGCTGTTGATCTGTTTGAAAGATTAGGTCAAATCTTACCAGTCTACGTAATTGTCGGTAATCATGATATTTGGGCTAAGAAGTCAAATGAAGTCTCTTCAATTGATAGTTTAAAGTGGATCCCGAATGTGCAGATCTATAAAGACCCACAGCTATTAGAATGGTCAGGTCGTAAAATATTAATGATGCCTTGGCGAGTAGATACCGCACATGAAACTGAGACTCTTGCGGAATACCCACAGTCAGAAATTGTGTTCTGTCACTCTGAAGTGAAAGGCATCTATCTAAACTCAAAGGTACGCAATGAACATGGCACCGAGACCAATGTTTACAGTAAATACACTAGAGTTTACAGTGGCCACATCCACTATAGACAAGAGAAAGATAAACTCTTAATGGTCGGTGTTCCTTACCAACTAACAAGATCAGATGCTAACAATGCAAAAGGTTTCGACCTGGTTGACTTAGAAGACATGTCAGAGACTTTCTTTGAGAACCATATATCACCTCGTTTTGTGAAATATAACATCACACAGCTCTTCGATATAACTCTAGGAAGCTTTAAGAAGCAGATTGAGAACAACTTTGTAGATCTCTACGTGCCAAGTCAAATTGCAAGTACAAATGCACTGAGCCAGTTAGTAAATAAGATCCAACATGTAAGCCGTAGGCTTGAACCAAACATTTATCAAGAAGAGAACTGGATCGACAAAGACTTCCATGACATCGATGCGATTGAAGAAATGTACAAGGACTATAACATAATGAACTTATGTAACATGTACGTTGATAGTATTAATGAAGATGATGCCATGAAACAAAAGCTAAAAGATAAGCTAAAAGAACTGTACACACAAGCCGCGTACAATTACGATACTGAAGAATGAGAATAGACTACATTGAGTTTAAAAATTTTGCAAGTTACGGTAATCAAAAACAAAGGCTAGAATTTAAGAAGGGCGGATCAGAGCTATTCTTAACTCTAGGTAAAAATGGTGACGGTAAAACTACAATTGCAAATGCAATCATATATGCACTTTACGGTAAAGTAGAGGGCGTAAAACTAAGTGATCTGCCGAATAGAATCAACAAAGAACTTTTAGTTAAGATTGGACTACAGTGTGGTACAATCAATGTTGAGATTGAGCGTGGCTTAGCTCCAAATAAATTTAGTGTATTAATTAACGGCGTCGAATTTGATAAAGCTGGTAAGCGAAGTGTACAAGATTATTTGGAAGAAGAAGTCTACGGTATACCTTATCATGTTTTTAAGAACATTATTATTCTCTCAATTAATGACTTTAAGTCTTTTTTAACAATGAACGGCGCAGACAAGCGCCAGATTATTGATAGAATGTTTGGCTTCTCAATCTTAAATGATATGCAGCGTTCAATTAAAGAAGAACGCAAATCAGTTAAGATGGACATTGACAACTATGAAGCTGAATTGAATCAGATCATGGAGTCAATCAAGTCAGTACGCCATAAGTTAAATACACTACTTGAAGAATCAAGTGAGAAGAATGCAAGCAAGATTAAGGAGCTAAAAGAAAGTCTTGTTGCCTTAAACGAAGAGGCTAAGACAATGAAGACTGAAGCTGACCAGATTAGCGAGAGTATTACATTTAAGAAAGAAGAGTATGAAGGCCAGAGAACAGTGGCCAGTAATTTGAAGCACGAGCTTGATTATCTTAAGAAGAAGTTAGACCTTTATGAAAAAGGACACTGTCCAACATGTGAAACCAAGCTAGATTCTGAGTGGCATATGGAGAAGAAGGACGAATATGCTCTTAAGATTGAAGAGGACACTAAAAAGATTAAGTCTATTAAAGTAGAAATGGATGTTATCACGGCAAACGCAACTGATTTAAAAGAATCTAAGAAGAGCATTGATACAAAGATCAATGATATTAAATACAATATGCGTTCAATGAAGGCAGAGCTTGTCAAGATTAAAGAGACTTCAAGCGGTGAAGAGTTTGACCATCTTAAGAGCCTGATTGAGCAGTTTGAAAAATCAGAAGAAGAAAAGTCTAACAAGCGAGATCAGTTGAGTGGTGACTATAACTTTATGAGTGTTGTTGAACAAGTCCTGGGTGAAGATGGTGTTAAGAATTTAGCAGTAAAGACAATTCTACCAGGTCTAAATGCAAACATTGCAGCGATGGCCCAGACAATGCACCTACAGTTCCATATTAGATTCGATGAGAAATTCAACTGTATTATTAACCATCTAGGTGAAGATATTAACCCATTAACTCTATCAACAGGTGAACGTAAGAAGGCAGACTTTATCATTATCATAGCTATTATTAAGATCTTAAAGTTAAGATTCCCACAGCTGAACTTACTCTTCTTAGATGAGCTATTGAGTTCAGTCGACCACGACGGAGTTTACAATATTCTAAAGATATTGAACCAGGTTATTAAGGAGAATAAGATTAATACCTTTGTAATTAACCATACCGTGCTACCACATGAAATATTTGACAAGAAGATTCAGATCTATAGAGAGAACGGTTTTTCTAAGTTTGAAATCGGCAGCATAGAATAACATAATAATTCAGTAGGATATATAAACAAAATAAAATAACTACTGATGCAATTTTTAGATTTTAACGGCTTCGTAAATGAAGCACAAGTGATGAAAACCACCAGCGTGTTCGATAACAAATTGGACAAAGCAGCTGATGTTATTATGGCATATCTTAATAAGAAGACCAGTGATGATTACAAGAAGTTTCCTTATGTACTTGTTCACAGAATAGATGGTCAAGAAGGTCCTGGTATTATGCTATACTCTAACAACTCAGATAAAGCTGTTAGAATTGGCGGGCAAGGTACTGGTCCTGGTATTGTAGGTTCACTTACATTCTACTCAAAACACTATAACAACACTGCAGACTTTCAGTTGACTTCAGATCAATTTCCAATCGTGAAATTAATCGACGAGTTCGTAAGGCTAATGGATGTGAAATACGTTAAACAAATTGCAGAGTCTTATAGCTTTGTAACAGAAGCTGCAGATTATGCGTTTAGCCAAGCTGAACTTAATGAAATCACAAAGCTATTAGACAAGAAGATGCCGGTAACTAAGATTGCCAAGAAGATGGGCATTGAGTATAGATCAGTCTTAAAGCTAAAGAGAAACGTTAGCTCTGGTGAAGTTAAGTCAAGCATGGAGACTAAGAACGAGCAGACTGTTGCAGACAAAGTTAAGTTTTTAGAAGAGACCATGGATGACATTTATCAGATCTCAAGAAAAGTTGCCGCTGGAGCATTCAACTCACTCTTTATTTCAGGCCGTGCAGGTACTGGTAAGACATACAATGTTGAACGTGCGATGAAAGATGAAGGTCTAGAAGAAGATGAAGATTGGGTACTAGTATCTGGTGCAGCATCACCAATCATGATGTTCAAGAAGTTTTATCAGTATAGAACTAAGACCTTAGTATTTGATGATTGTGACTCAGTATTTAGAGATGAAAACGGTCGTAACATGCTTAAAGCTGCATTAGACACCAAGCCAATCAGAAAGATTAGCTGGTTAAAGAAGTCATCAACCGTTTTTGATCCAAAAGACTTTGAAAATAATCCAGAAGGAGAGTTTAACGCACTCGAAGCAGGCCTAGTACCAAACAGGTTTGAGTTTGCTGGCCGTGTAATTTTCATCTCTAACTTAGAAAAAGATAAGGCGGATCCAGATGGAGCTATTCGTTCAAGATCAATCCTGATCGACGTTGCACCGGACGATGCTACGCTAATGGAGCGTATGAAGAAGCTCTTACCTCACCTAGAACCAACTGATATGCCACTTGCAGACAAAGAGGAGATCTATGAGTTTATGAAGAAGGCAAAAGACGTTTCAATGAGAACGTTCGTAAAGGCTGCTGGCTTTAAGAGAGCCGGTCTAGATGATTGGGAAAGAATGACCAAGAGATACCTATAATAAATGGCAAGTTATAATCTAAAATACAACAAGGATGACTCAGTTATCCGACACATTATCATTGGTCTGCTGGCGGATCTTAACAATAAGTTAAGTATCTCAAGACAATTGACTAATGATAATAGAGTTGTTGTAGATGTGCCTTTCTACTATGCAGTTTCCGGTGATGAGAATTTCATGCGTGATAACTTCTTGTTTAGCACATTGAACGGTGAGAACTGTGACGTAGACCCTACAAAAGCAGATGGTAACTATGACCGTGTACCAAGAGGTATTGTAAATCTAACATCATTTGCAGTAGATCCTTCTAAACTGGTTAATAAACGTAATCTAGGACAATACAATAGACTTAACCCAGAAGATGGTATGTTTGAGTCTTTTGTTGCTGAGTTTGAAATGATTCCAGTTGTATTAGGTGTTGACGTTGAAATTATAGTTTCAAGCCAGCTAGATCTTTTTAAAGTAACTGAGGCTATTATTAAGAAGATGTATAAAGCCAATTCATATCACGTTGACGCGGGTCATCTAGAAGACGGTACTTACAGAATTAGTTCTGAGTATGCAATGCCAGATGACTATACAATGGAGAGGCCGATTGAGTACGGCTTTGATGATAAAGGTAATCATAAGGTTACTTTTAGTCTAGAGATAAATTCATTCATGCCTTCATTCGACTTTGAAGAAGATGTATATCAATCAATCATAGTTACTAAAACTGAAAACGGTGGTTACATAGGTAATTTAGAAAATCCTAATGGACTTATTACAGGAGAATCTGACAACGTATATTACAGTGAAGACTATCTTAAATTATGGAAATTTAATAACGAAGAATGGGTCCTAATATATGAAGGTCAAGATGCTATTGATGAAGCAGAATCTACTGTATTGACAGAGACGCCGGTTGGTGTTGAAGAATTCGAAAGAAGGATAAGTAGACGTAGAAAGGCATCTAACAGAATGTTTACTATTGGTAATTCAAGCCTAAATACAATCAACGATAACGAGAATGGACAATCAGCACTTGGAGATGATTACAGCGTCACCGGTAGAGACCTTCCGTTTAACGAGTAAATTAGACAGATATATAATTAAACAAAAAATCAAAATACGAAATGACTAAATTAAGAAAGGGCATCATTTCGCCAACAGAAAAACAAGGCGCAGGTTATGTTTTTGAGACAGCTGGCAAATTATTTAAGGTTACCGGTAATGTTATCGAAGCGGCTAATGGAGCATCTGAAGAGTTTAATACTCTATCAAAAGCTCTTAAGACTTTCAAGATAGATGAATCTGGCATCCAGTTTAACTATGACTTAAATAACAAGTCACAGATTGCTGATCTAAACGAGGCGAAATCTAAAAACTACGACGAACTAATTAGTCTACAGGACAAAGCAAAATTCCTTAAGACTGAGTTAAAAGAATCTAAGCTAGCAGGTAAGAAAGCAGCTACTAATGAGTTAGAAAAAGAATTAGCAGAAGTTAACGAAACTATCCTAAATCTGACTAAGAATGGTATTCAAGTAAGTTTTAAATACGACGCTAATGAGAATAAGACTTTTATTGGTAATCGTGAAGTTCTTACAGAAGGAGTTACAGAACAAGCTTTTGCATCAGCATTAATTAGATATGAAGACAAAGGTCTTTTGAATCTATTTGAAATGGCTGCTAAAAACTTTGGCATGTATAACATCTTAGAATTTGTAACCGAGTCTCAACTTGGAGATGTAATAGTTTCTACAATTCGCACCGATAATAGATTATATGCTTGGAGAATCAATGAGGCAACCAAGATTGGCAAGTTTATTCAAATGGAGCCACAAGAATTAATCAACTATGTTGCTGAAGAAACAGGAGCAGATATTACAGCTTCAGTTCAAGACCTATTAGATGGTATTAAAGAACAAGTTGAAGACAGAGAAAGTGCAGTTGCTTTAAGAAGAGAGATGATCTCATTCTTACAAGATCAAAAAGGCAGACTTGCAGAAGCTGATAGAAATATACCTACAATTAAAGAAGCAGATCATTTTTTAAGTTCTGAGATTAAAAGAATTAGTGAAGAGATTGAATCTTTAGAAGAAGAAAAACTGGGCAGAGATCAAGGCTATATAGAAGCCACTGTTAAGTTTGATTTTAAAGATCTAGATAAGGGCACTGTAGTTATGATCGATGCAATGGAATATTCTTCAGCTGGAAAAACAGATCTTCTGACTGTTTTTAAAGACGATAAACCATTAAGAATTGAGAAGAGAGCAATTGAGCTTCCTAGTTCAGATTTAACATAAACATATTAGACTTTAATGGTCAGGAAGCCCGTTTGGAAACAAATGGGCTTTTTTGCTTATAATAACTATAAAAATAAAAAGAATGATCCAGGTGGCTAAAAAAAAGAACTATCTCAACAATAAAGACCTTTACAACGAAATTGTAAAATCAAAAGAGGCGGGTAAATTAACAAGAGAAGCTGAAAAAATGCTAGTACTTCTTGCCGAACGAGCAATTAGAAAGCTCACATATGTAAGCGAAGACGATAGAAATGACTGTCTACAGTTTGCTTTATTAGACCTACTTAAATATTGGCAAAATTTTAATCCTAAATACAAGAATGCATTTGCATATTATACTGAGATAGCAAAAAGAGGCTATGCTAAAGGCTGGAATAAGATTCACCCAACGAAGTATAAAAATACAATGTCAATTGATCGTATCGGTGGTAATAGTTCAGATCATGATGGCGGCATGTTTAATATATAATGTCAATAAAGAACTTAAAACCAAGTAATAATTCAGGCCACATTCAAGGTTATTTTAAACCTACTAATCCAGACAAATATATTGGTCCTACTCCTATCATCTACAGAAGTTCATGGGAGCGTAAGTTTATGATTATGTGTGATACTAGAGACCATGTACTAAAATGGTCTAGTGAACCAGTTGCAATTAAATATTGGTCTTCTATGGATAACAAAGAACATAAGTACTATCCTGATTTCTACATGAAGACCACTACTGAAGAGGGTGAAAAAGAGTTTTTGGTTGAGGTAAAACCAGAAGCTCAAATCAAGAAGCCTAAGCCACCAACTAAGAATTCAAAGAAGGCTCTTAACTCATACAAGTTTTTGGCAGAACAATACATAAAGAACAGAGACAAATATGCATATGCTCAACAATGGGCTGAAGCTCGAGGTTGGCGCTTCATTGTCCTTACTGAAAAGACTCTAGGCTAAGATGGGTAAAATTAAGAAGGAAATAAAAGAATTAAGTAAAGAAGCCGGCGGCAAAACTAAGGCTCGTAAAGAAGCTGAGAAGTGGTTTACCGAGAGCAGTACAAACGTGAGAGAAGGTGCCGTTGCTAGATATGGCGGCAGATTTAGAACAGGCATGATTCACGTTTTTAGATACGATAAGCCTAAAACGGAAGCAACTTTGGAATGGTGGGATCGTAATCCAGTAGTCTTGGCATTAGACCCAGCAGATGGTAATGATTTCGGTATTAACCTTAATCTACTGCCTGTTGCATTTAAAGAAGATATGCTAGACTTAATCTATGATAGATTAGAAGGTCAAATTGAGTCTAAAAAATCAGGAAAGAATGGCATGGCAAGAATGCAGGGTCAAATACCATTAACATATACAGGTGCTAAAGCCTTTCTAGAACGCTTTGGTTTAGGGTTTGCTGTTAGACAGTATATTCCTTCATTAAAATCAAATCAAAAAATTGTTAACTATGAGAACTGGGCGAGAATAGCTCTTTGTGATTTTATTGAACTCAACGGAACTTCAATCGGCCGGATCAGAGCACAGTTTAGAAATCACCTTAGAAAATAGGATATATAAAATTGAAAATACTATCATAATATGGCAGGTTATACAAATAAAAGAAACGGACCTTTAAGTTACGGTAGCAAACCGTTTAACTTATCGAATACGTTAAAGTCACTTTCATCATTCGGTATGCGATATGATGACATGGTTCTACGCCAGTCTCAAGCAATTGGCCCAATGGAGGATATGTTTGGTTATGGCCAGATGAATCCGATGGGTATCGATAACGATGACATCTATGGTGCCTTTGCTGCACTGTCAATGACTGACATCAATCTTAAGAAGAACATTCCGTTTTTTGACCAAGATTATCAACAGAAAAGAGAAGAACTTAGAGACTTTTCAATTAATGATGAAGTTGAAGACATCCTCGACATTCTATGTGATGAAACAGTTGTATATGATGACAAGAATTTCTTTTGCCAACCTGAAATTTTAGGCCTTGATGTTTCTGAAAAAGTTGAGAAAGACCTTAACAAATATTTTAGACAGATCTACCACTATTTTGGCTTTAACTCAGATCAATCAGCATGGTACTATTTTAGAAAATTCTTAGTAGATGGTTATCTGGCGTTTGAGATTATTTACAATCCAGATCAAACTGAAATTATTGGCTTCAAAGAGATTGACCCGATTACACTTATTCCGGGCTATAACCATGATGATGGTAAAAAAGTTTGGGTACAATTTAAAGATGACCCAACTAAAGAACGTAAACTTTACGACTCGCAAGTTATTTACATATCTTACTCTTCAATCACAACAGCAAGCCGTGTAAGTTATCTAGAAAGATTAATTAGAGCATTTAACTTATTAAGAATCATGGAACATACAAGAGTTGTGTGGGCTGTGACTAATGCTTCATTTAGAATGAAGTTTATTATTCCAGTTGGAGGTAAGTCTAAGACTCGTGCTAAGCAATCCTTGGCACAGCTGATGAACTCTTATAAGGAGAATGTTGATTTTGATTGGGAAAGTGCAACATTGCACACAGATGGACAGCCGATGCTTCAGTTTAACAAAGAGTACTGGTTACCAAGTAAAGAGGGTGAAACTCCAGAAATTGAAACACTAGGTGGCGATGGACCTGATCTTTCAGATACAGAAGCACTTAAATACTTCTCTGATAAGTTAAAGCACGTCTCTAAAATTCCTTACTCAAGATTCTTATATGAAGATGGCGGTGGAGACTTTAACCTTGCTGCTGATGGTATGATTCGTGATGAGATCAAGTTCAGCAAGTTTATCAAGCGTTTAAGATCTATATTCCAAGAAATACTTGTTAAACCTCTTTTCATTCAAATGTGTCTTAAGTACCCAGAGTTTAGTGAAGATCCACAGTTTAAGACTCAAGTAGCTCTTAGATTTAATGAAGAGAACATGTTTGCTGAATTAAAGCACATGGAAATCATGGAACGTAGACTAGAATTCATTGGAAGTATGAGAGACAGTCTGATGACAACCAACCAAGAAACAATGGAAGAAGAGTACTACTTTGAAATGGAGTACCTTGTGAAAAAATACCTTAAATTGACTGACGATGAGATTCAAGCTAACGCAGCGGCAAAAACCAGAGTAGATATGGAAGAAGCCGGTGAGGAAGGCGATGAGGATCAAATGGGAGGTCTTGGATTTTAAAAGATATATAAACTATGAAAATTTACAACACATTCGAATCATTCATAAAAGAGGCCTTAAAGGCTGGCGAAGAATCTGAAGTTTACGTTGATGATTATACGTTAGATTCTGGTGAGAATATTAAGGCTGCTGAGATATTAGGTGCAATCAAGGCATCTCCTACTGAAAAGGAATTCAAGCAGTACTTCTTTGATGAGTATGGCGAAGGCTCTTTTGCTAGTGGAGAACTAGAAAAATTGACCGCGTTCTTTAACGAGGTCAAAGGTGAAGAAAAGGAGAAGGAAGCTGAAGAAGAAAAGGAGAGAGAAGAGGCTGAAAAGGCTAAAGGTGGTGGAGACGAAGGTGCACCTAAACTAGACTTAGACATCTAATAAGATATTTACATAGAAAAAGCTGATATATATTAAAAATAGAAAAATACATAGAATGAAAAATAGTAAAGATTTATTGATCGTTGAGATGTCCTCATCGGCACTTACGGTTGATAAGAATGAAAACAAAGACTATGTGCTCGAGGGTATTTTTGGTCAAATAGATCAAAAGAACAGAAACAATAGAATCTATACGGAAGATGAATATGTTCCACAGATTGAGGCTCTTCAAGCAAAAATTAAGTCTTCAAAGCTTTTAGGTGAGTTAGATCACCCAACACAATTCGATACTTCTTTAAAGAACGTGTCACATATAGTAGAAGAACTTTACTATGATAAAGATACAAAAGAAGTTCGTGGTAAGATCAGACTTCTAGATACAGATGCTGGCCGTCAGGCTAAAGCGTTAGTTGATGCTGGTGTACCACTTCAAATTTCATCAAGAGCTGCAGGTGCAGTTGAATCTAACGGTAAAGTTAAGATTAAACAACTATTCACATATGACCTAGTAGCCGATCCTGGTTTTGAGAATGCTGAATTAAAGAGAGTTAATGAGTCTTATGGATTTAGTAACGGTGATGGCATTTACATTTATGAAATAGGGGGTGAATCTAACATCCTAGAAAACAATACAGAACAAGAAAACACAAATACTCAAATAAAAGAAAATAAAAACATGGCAGAATTTGTAAAGGCTGAAGACTTTAACAAGTACTCTGAGTACCTTGCTAAAGAAATAAAGTCAATTAAGGAGGCTATCGACGCAAGGTCTGAAGAAGAAACTACAGGTGTCGATGAAAAAATTAGTAAAGTGATTGGTCATGGTGACCATATCGCAGAAAGCGTTAACAAACTTGAAAAGTACGTTAGCTATGTGGCTGAAAGGCTAGATGAGTCTATCCAGTACACTGAGCATGTTGCAGAAAAAACAGATCAAGGTATTCAATACTCTGAGTCTCTAGCTGAAAAGTTAGATCAGTCTATTCAATACTCTGAGCACGTTGCAGAAAAACTAGACGAAGGTATTCAGTATACAGAGCATGTTGCTGAAGGAGTTTCAAAACTAAAAGACTTCACTAACTATCTTGCAGAAGCTCATAATGATAATACAGTATCAGGTGAGAACATCATCGAGTACGTTAACTACTTAAAAGAAAACATGCAGTCAATTTCAGAATATGCTGAGTACATCGCTGAATCAATCAACGAAAACTTAGTAGTTGAAGAAGTTGAAGGTGAAGAAGCTGGCGTTGAAGGTGAAGAAGTTGTTAAGAAAGATGAAGCTGAACTTGAAGAAGTTGGCGACAACTCTGAAGAAGGCAACGTAAGTGCTGACGGCGAAGAAGCTGGTAAAGAAGCTGAAGAAGGTGCTGAAGGCGCTGCTGATGGTGTTGATGAACCAGAAGAAGTACACTCAGAAGAAGATAAAGGTATTCAAGATGAAGCTGATGATGAAATGCCAGAAGACGAAGGCGAAGATGGAGCTTCAGATCCATTAGAATCTTACAAGAAAGAAGTTTCTTCTAAGTTAGACGCATTAGTTGAAAATGCAACTAAAACTGAGAATGAGAATCCATCATTCTTTAGAATTGTATCTTCAGCAACACAGTCTAAATACAATGAGCTTAACGAATCTGCAAAAACTGAAGTTAGACAATTTGTTTCTAAGAGAGGTTTCATGACAGAATCTGAGATTGTTTCTCTAATCGAAAAATCAAATATGATTGTTGAGTCTAGACAAGCACAACCATTTGTACTAGAGGCAATGCCAGCGGAATATGCTGAAGTATGGTCAAACTTATCAGAAGGTAAGCAAAATCAAATCTTAGCACAGTCTAAGTATCACAAACTAGAAACAGAATACCAAGTAAGAAACTTCTGGCAGACTAGAGATCTAAGAGAATCTGCTCCGGCAATGGAGAAGCTTGAACTGATCAAAGAGTCTAAGCAGTCCGAAGAAGCTAAAGGCTTAGGTTATGATGTGTCAGGTTACGCTGAACAATTCAAGAAGAGATTCAACAAGTAATCCACTATTTATTCTATAAATATTAAAAGGAGAGAACTACGGTTCTCTCCTTTTTTAAGGTTTAAGAAAAAATCAAAAAAGAAGAAGATATATAATCTAACATCGACGAATAGGGCGAAAGAAGCAGAAAGCCCATCGAATGTCGAATAAACATAAACAAAAAAAGATCATTCAAAAATGGCAAATTTAATTAACGAAGCTGAGATCAGATCAACTTGGGCTCCTATTATTGAGGAAGCAACAGGTATTACTGAATCTAATAAGCTTGCATGGATGTCTGAGTACTGCCACAATCACAAGCTGTACGAAGACGCAAACATTATGGCACTTAACCCAGGTATGAACTTGGCAGGTATGGGTGCAGTATCTTTCCCAGGCGCTGGCAATGCTAACGTAGGTGGTTCAGGTGCAAACGGATCAGGTGACAAAGCGCCAACTCTATTGCCTTTGGCAATGCAGGTTGCTGCTCAAACTATCGGTCTAGACTTGGTACCAGTTGTACCAATGGCAGGTCCTATGGGCTTATTGTCTTACCTAGATTACACTTACGAAGGTGGTGTTGTAGGCGCAGTAGCAAACGGTGCTGACGGTACTGTAGCTCCAACTTACGTAAAAGCTTCTGGTGCTGGAACTGCAGACATCGCTGCTGTAGGTGGTACTAACGGTGATTACGAATTCGTAGGTACTTCAAGAATTGACGGTAAGTCAATCTTTAAAGTAGGTACTATCGACAGTTCTAACACAACTGTAGCTGCTGATTTAGAGGATGCTGGCGCTGATGCTAATTCAGTTGAACTAGTAAAAGCAATGGAAGATCACATCCCAGGATTTACTGGTGGTGCTGATGCAGACGGTAACGCTCTTCCTTTCTCAAGAGAAAAAGGTGAGTCAACTAGAGACAAGCTAATGGGCTTAAGCCTATTCAGCAAGTCAGTTGCTGCTGAAACTTTCCAAGTTGCTGCTGGTGTAACTAGAGAGCAAGTACAAGACCTAAAACAATTCGGCGTTGACGCTGTTGCTCAAGTAGAAGCAGTATTAACTAACGAATTGACTCAGTCTATCAATGACTACATCTTGAAGTCAATGAGAAATCTTGCAGCTACTAACACTGTTGATAACCCATTCACAGCGGCTATTGATTTAGCTCCAGGTACTAACTATGGTGGTGAAACAAGAGGTGAAGCTCACAGAAGAATTTTAACTAACGTTCTTGCTGCAGCTAACTTTATCGCTAACAAAGGTAGAAGAGGTGCTGGTAACTTCGCAGTAGTTGATGCTAAAATTGCTTCAGCTCTACAAGGTATCGCAGGTTTCGTACCTAACCCAATGGCTAACACGTTCAACCAAGTTGCAGGTGCAATCTACCCAGTAGGTTCTGTAGCAGGTATCAACGTTTACACTGACCCTAGACTTCCTTTCAACGGAGGTTACCTAGGTGATTCTGCTGGTACACACAGAATCCTAGTAGGTAGAAAAGGTGATGGTAACGGTGCTGGATTAGTATTCATGCCTTACTTAATGGCTGAATCAGTACAAACAATTGCTGAAGGAACTATGGCTCCTAAAGTAGCTGTTAAGTCTAGATTCGCATTAGTTGAAGCTGGATTCCACCCAGAAACTCAGTATGTTGAGTTGAAAGTTGAAAACGTTGAACTATAATCTTTAACTAGATAAACGTTATAATAAAGAGAGGCTCTCATTCGAGGGCCTCTTTTTTGTTTATAGAAGTCTGATATATAATACAAAGATACTAAAAAAATAAGGGTACGATGAAGTTTAAGAATAAATTAATGCTTTTTGAAGAATTTGCTGAGACGAGAACTGCAGTAGATACTAATATTAGGAATGTTGACGTTAAACAAAATGTTGACGTTAACATAGACACAAAAACCGGCATTAGAACAGATATTGCAAGAGATGTTGATACTATTATTAACAAACTTGAATACCTTGCAAATAATATGGAAGGTGTTGAAGAATTTGCAAACGAATCACAACTTAATGAAGGTACTGTAGATCAGATAGTTTCAGCGGAATTATACATGATCCCAGTAATTGCTGCTGGTGTGGTTGGTGCTGCTGGTATCGGTGTTGGAGTCTTAATTAAAAGAGCCGTTACAAAATCTAAAATTAGAGCTAAACACAAAAAGGTAGTTAGAGCTAATATGATAAAAGCTGCAAAGATGGAGATCTATGTAAAAGAGCTTAGAGATTATAAGAAACAAGATGTTGATGAAAGGTCTAAAAAGAAGATTGAAGAATTTAACAAAAAAGTTAAAGAATTAAGACAATCGGCTGAAGATATGAGTGCAGCGTTGATTGAAAAATACCCTAAGTATAAAGACTTTGTAGGAACTCTAAATGCTGAGGTTAGAATGGAAATCGCTCAATTTATGTTAGACTCTAAAGTTCTTTCAGATTCAGAAAAAGAAAGATACCAGAAGACTTACCGTAATGCCGTAAGATCACTAGATAGAAGATTAAAGAAAGCTGAAGATGAGAAGAAAGCAGCTGAAGAGAAGGTTAAGAATGCTTCTAAGGAAGACCTAGCCAGAATTAAAGCTGAAAAAGAAAAACTTCAACAAGAATTTAAAGATAAAGAAGAAGCTGAAGAAACTGAAGCTTAATCTAATTTACGCTTAGCGTTCTTCTTTGCAAGATCTAGGAACTCCTGTCTCTCATTGAGCAGGAGTTCTTTACATTTACGACGAAACTCAATTGAACTCTTAAGAATCCTGCTGTCTACCATTGGAGCCTTTAAGACATCATGATATTCTGGGTGGACAAAGTTCTCAAGATCAAAGTTCATAAACTTTGACTTGATTGGTTTGCCGCTGATGGCACATAACCAATTAACTGTGTTAGCACCCTCTTTAAACTCGTTGATGCCCACAGGGCGCTCAGATTGCCAATCAAAGTATGTTTTGTATGCAGTACTGTCTTTAGTGCTGACTTTCTGCATTCTAAGGACGCAATGGATAAACTGTTCGTCATCAGACCACTTCTTAATATGTCTGTTTTCAATCAAGAACCTACGGTGCTTTCTCTGAAGAGGCTTCAGTTTAATACCGTATCGATTGATTGGATATGGACCATTAGTCCTCTCTATTCTAATGTCAGCATAAGATCTAGCCATATATACTATTTATCAGTGAAACTAAGAGACCAACCTTCATATAAGATACAAACGTACTATATATGCAATCAGTTAATCAACTCTTTACAGAGAAATATCGTCCAAAGGATCTAAGTGAGCTGATCTTACCTGAACGAGTAATGAACAAATTTAAAGATGGCCTAGTGCAGAATATGCTCTTGTCCGGTAGTCCAGGAACTGGAAAGACCTCAGCTGCTAAGGCTATCGTCAATCAGTTTGAACTGCCGTACCTCTACATCAATGCATCAACAGACACTTCAGTTGATGTGATTAGAACTAGAATCACTGACTTCTGCTCTACAGTTTCAATTATGGATAAGCCTGGTATGTTTAAGGTAGTTATCCTAGATGAGGTTGACGGTGTATCTGATCAATTCTTTAAAGCACTGCGTGCTACAATGGAGACGTTTGCATCAAATTCTAGGTTTATTGCAACATGTAACTATATCAACAAAATACCAGATCCAATCTTAAGCCGATTTGAAGTGATTAACTTTGATTTTGACAAGGATGAAGAGACTGAGTTGACTAAGAAATATATTAAGCGTGTTTATAACATCTGTAATCAAGAAGAGATGACGATTGAAAAACCAGCATTAGTTGAGTTTGTACGTCGTAATTTTCCAGATCTAAGAAGCACCTTGAATAAACTACAAGGCTACAAAACACAAGGTACAAATCATATTACTGAAGCGGAAGTTAAACGCTTCAACTCAGTCTATAAAGATGTTTTTGATCTAATCTTTAATGAGACAGATCCAGCTAAAAACTATCAGCTCTTGGTAAGCAATTATGCTTCAAAGACAGACGATATTCTACAGACTCTAGGTGATGATTTTGTAGAATATATAAAACAAGAAAGATCTCAAAGCGTTAAACATATACCACAGATCATTATTACAGTGGCTAAACACCAGGCTCAAAGAGTCCATGTAATTGATCCGGTCGTAACCATGTTAAGCTGTGTATACGAGATCCAGACTATTGTAAGAGAATAACAAGATTTTTGCAAAATAATTTTTTAGTGTCAAATATTTTTATTATATTTACACTATATAAAAGATAACAATATGAAGGTGGGAAAACATACATTACTAATAGATGGCAATTACTTTGTCTTCAGTCGCCTTTTTGTTCTGCCTAAACCTAAAAGCGGCATGCTCCTAGGTGATGATAAACAAAAAGCACAGTTTATGCGTAAGCTGTCAATTGATTTTGCATCTGAGATGCGCAAGTTTAAATCATTTGTAGATGACGTTGTCATTGCAGTTGACTCTAAATCTTGGCGCAAGGACCTCTATCCAGAAGCAGAATATAAAGGTACTAGAAAACAAAAGAGTGACGTAGACTGGACAGCAGTTTACTCGATCTATGAAGAATTTCAAAAGATTATGCAAGGCCATGGTGTAACAGTACATCAGATCAGCGGTGCTGAAGCTGATGATGTTCTATTTGGTTGGTCAACAATGCTGAACGATCGCGGCAAAAGTTGTATCGTTTGGACTGGTGACCGTGACTTAATCCAATTAGTTAATCATTCAACTGCAAACGACGCACATACAATCTGGTACTATAACACTAAGAGAACTCTGTATGCATATCCTGGCTTCGTTGAAGACATGGAAAAGTCTGCAGCACAGAAAATGGATAGAGACGACATGTTATTCAACATGGGCGGTCAACATATGCTTAGAGATGACTATCAGTCTAGAATATTAGATTGGGTAAAAGATAATAAAGTTATAGTTGAAGAAGTCGACTGTGATCGTTTTATCTTTACTAAGATGCTCGTTGGTGATAAGTCAGACAACATTCAATCTGTTGTAACTTGGCAGAAAGAGATGAAGAACGGCAAGTTGAGAACCTACTCAATTACCGATAATATGGCTAACAAGATCTACGATCAGTTTACTAAAGAGCATAAAGATTTTACAATTGATTATCTTTTCTCTACTGAACATAAAGACGCTCTATCAGATATTATCTACAGAGTGGTTGGCCACAGCAATATAAACTTAATTAAGGTAAGCCTAACTAAGAATATTGCGCTGATGTTATTACATACTCGAACCATTCCAGATGCTATCCAGAAAGCAATCTTTGCAGCTATCGAAACTGACTGGGAAGGTGCATTAAATAACGTTGAAACTCTACTTGAGATGGATAAGATCTTGGCAGATACTGGTTGGTTAGAGAAGAAACACAGCGCTGGCCCAGATGCATTTGCAGGTATGGATATTCCAGAAGAAGAGCCATCAAAGCCAATGAAATTAGTTGGTAAAAAGAGCACTGAGAAAGAAACAAAAGCAATACCTAAGACTAAAAACTTAAACAACTTATTCTAATGCATACTCTACAGGAAGAAATAACAATATATGAAATATTGGCTGAAGCAAATGCTCATGGTTTAAGAGCCGAAGTTAAAGAGAGTGCAGAAAAGATCTGGGGCGAGAATAAAGGCGATGAAGAATTTACACTGCTTGATGCATATCATCTAGCATTTCTAGACTGGATAAAATAACATGTTAGACGAAACTAAACTATTTGACTTCGTAAAGATTATGTTTACGAAGCGGGATCAATTTGATAAAATAAAGAACCATAGTAAGAAGCGTCATCATTTTATGATTAATCGCTTTTTTGCTATTAAGTTTCCAGGAAACGCCAATGTGTTTAACCATAATGGTATTAATGGTGCTGCTGTAGTCGAGTCATGGGGTATGGTCGCAACTCGATTTAAGTCAGTGCCTGGTTGGTGGTATACTAAAACCAAAAAGGCTAAGACTACAATCAAAGATAAATATACCCCAAGTGAAGATGCTGTCAGAATCTATATGGATAAGAATGAAATTGGTAAAAGAGAGCTTAAAGAACTTGAGCAATTTGCCAAAGAAAGCCTTTATGCTGACTTAAAAAATATTGAAAAGCAGATTGATGTTTACTCAAAATAAAGACATATTTTCAGAAGTTGTAGATATTACACTCTATAAATATAACTCGATAGACTTAAAACTATGGGGCTTACTTAAGCGTCATTATAATTCTAAAGAGTTGGTCAGAGGATCGGTCCTAATCTCTACAAATGATCTTAAAAATATAGTTAACGAATACTTTTATGATGATCTAAACAGAATAGACTCTATTGGTGAAAGTTTAATGCATAAAGAGGCAACCACAATCTACTTTATTAAAAAGATCTTTGAGAATATGGTTAATCTTAAATGGATTAAAGTCAATCTCAACAAGAACCTGAATTATAAGCGCATAGTCGAAATAGAGCAGATTAAGACTATTAAATTTAACATTAAAACATTAAGAGGTACTTTTAAAGTCTTTGAACATTTCAACGGTCATCAAGTTTATGTTATTAATAAGCTCTTAAACAAGATGAACATTCTAGATACAGAAGAATACTTTAAGGTGGTTAAAACACAAGAGCTAATGGAGAAAATTGATAACTATCTTGCTGCAAACAATACAAATGAAATCTACACCATACTCAATGCTATGATACAATACTTTGAGGTATATGAGGCGGATAACCCAGAAATACTCTTAATCACCGATATTGAGTCTGATATATAAACAAAATACAGACTTAAGCCTCAATGGTAAATAATTTTACAGCAGACCAGATCGGTGATGTAATATACGCAAAGCTAGAGAATCCATACTTAAACGTACAGAATGTTTTAAGCTGGACATCAGTAGTTGGTGTTAGTACACCAAACACACAGGGCACTCTTAACTTTACGGCAGCATCTCCCACAGTTACCGGCACAAATACAAACCTAAGTTTAAGCCTAGGTGATCAGTTCATCGTAGGTAACGAATACTATACAGTCGATCAAATAGTTGACGCGAATACGTTTACAGTTATTGAAGCACCAACTTTTACGGCAAGCGGTCTAACTTTCTATTTACCAGAGGACGCAAATAATCTTTTCACATACCAATACAGATGGTCACAGGGTGAAGAACCAGGTGAAATGAGCCAGTTGCTGCCTTTAACGACTAACAACGGACCTTATGATCTATTAGGACTTAACTTTGACCCAGATCAACCGCTTTGGATTGAGCTTAGACTTGAAGTTGATAGACTAAGTAACGTTAATAGAATAACATTGCTCTCATTGACTTATGAGCTAAGTACTGCAGCCGGTACGATTATTAGTTGTCCAGAATTCTGTGGTGAATGTGTGGATCCTTATGCAATGACTGGATGCGCAAACATTATTGCAGAATGTACAGATGAAATGTGGGACCCTTATGCTTTAACTAAGCCAACTTCAGTTTATCGTCAGATTACAGATGTTTCAACTGAAATGTGGGGACATCCCGTAAAATATTTTAGAGTTGAGCCAGACAATCGTAGCCGAGACGTAATCCTGAAAGAGTATTCACTTTATAATGTAAAAGAGTCGGCCGAATTAAAGATTATGGTACCGGGCAATGAATTTCCAACACGTGAGTTTAACTACGATATTTTTGGTATGGGCTTTGATGAGTTTGAAATCCATCTAACTAGGACACAGTTTCAAAACGCATTTGGTATTGGGCCAAGCCCGCGCAGTAGAGACTATCTCTATTTCCCGAGAATTAACCGTATGTATGAAGTAAATACGGTTGCTTATGCAGATGAGTTTAATCTAGATTTAACGTACTGGAAGTTGATGTTACGCAAATATGAAGAGCGTACAAGCAATATCCATGAAGACACACAAGTAGAACAAGAGCTTGCAGACCTAACAGTTGGCCAAGAAGAAATATTTGGTGAAGAGAGAAAAGAAGAATTTGAGAAGATAACCAAACCAACGCAGTACAAAACTGTATTTGCTGAGGTCGGCGACGGCGTTAGAGCTAGACTACATAAGAAACTTACAATTTCAGATGCTGAACTTAGAAATCAGTGGACTGTAGTCTCTAAGAACAACTATGACTTGGATTCAACGCCAGATAAATCAATGGAACTTGTGGCCTACAATAAGGTTTCAAGCTTAACAGAGGCTGAGAATCTTGCAGTTACAATCTGGTTCAGACCAAAATTGACAGATACAACAGAACAAGTTATTATCGACGGTTACTCTAATCAGAACGGCTTAAAAATAACAACTAACGGCTCAAGTATTAAAGTCTATCTAAACAACGGTGTACATATATTTGGCAGCGCACTAGGACTTGAGAATAACGTATGGTATGGTCTAGTTTATAATCTAAGCAACAAGTATAAGCAGATGTCTTGTAATCTATACCGTTTAGATCCGAATAGCAACAGACAAGCACCGAGCAGTACTAGTAAAACTCTGGTTTCTAAAATGAACCAAACTAAGACATTTACAAATGCACGTACATGGGAACCTATTAAGAACTGGATGTTACAACCAGCTAAATTAGATGTCACTAACATTAGAATCTTTGGTCAAACAATTGGCCAAGATCAACACACAAATGTCTTACAGCAGTATGTTGTTAGAGATTCACAATTGGCACATGTAATCGATAATGCTATTCCTTCAATTCAATTAAGAAGGTATAACCAGTCTAGATAATCTAGATATATAGCATATAAAAGCACAACTTATGAGCGAAGATAAAAGAAGTATATCTGAGCAGGCAGATGAAATTAGACGTGAACTCGATGGTCTAATTGGCGATGAAGAGTCAATTGACGTTGAATCTGATCCAAGAGACCTGCCAGCAACACAGAGAAAAACGCAGCTAATGGCTCCGGCCAACTATGGTGAGATGAAAGAAAGCTCTACCAAAAAAGCCAAGAAAACCATTACTAGTCTAATGAAGTTCTATCTTGATTCCGATATTATCGAGAAGGATGAATATATTCAGGCTAAAAAGAAGATGGATGAAATGACAATGTCATCGTTAATCTATCAACTCCAAGCCGGTGAAAGAGCATTGACCACATTATTACAAACAATCGATGATGGTGAATTAGCACCAAGAATGTTTGAGGTACTTGCAACTCTACAAAAGTCAATGTTAGACATCATCAAGAGTCAGACCATGTATCTAATGGCAGCTGAAGAGGCTACTAAAAGAATTGCACGAGATATTGAGATCTATAAGAAGAGAGATGACAAACGTGAGATTGAAGAATCTGGCGGTGACAGTAGCAGCAAAAATGTACAGCGTGGAACTAAAGATCTAATGCATGCGATCCAACAAGGAATTAATCAACAAGATATTGAAGATATTGAAGATGTAGAAACAGAAGAATTATAAAATGAAAAAAGTACAATTATTTGAACAGTTTGTAAATGAGGACAGAAGCTTAAAAAACTTAGGTAAATCAACTTCTAAATTCTTTAAAGCTCTTGCAAAAGAGGGAAAAGAAACTAAAGAAGCCTTTTCTAAAATCTATAGATCCGTAAGACATGGTGAAGAGATTTCAGATGAAGAGCGTGTAGAAATTGGCAATCAACTTAAAGATATATTAAAGACTATTGGTTTAAGTACAATAGCAGTTATGCCAGGTGGTTTAATTGTTGGCCTTATACTTAAAGCTTTAAAAATACAAAAGATGGTTATACCTTCTAACTTCATGTACCTGGTTGACGAAAAAGAAGACTAAAGTATGAGTGATTACGTAGGTGATAACAAGTGGATCCCAAAGGGTGAATCTGAAGTAGACTCGGATAGAATTGTCTGGTCAACTAAGCAGATTGATGACCTTTTACTAGCACTTGACCAAGGTTACAGACCTAAGGTTAAGTTGCCTTTTTACGAAGGTAAGCAGTTCTTACGACGTGGTAACATCGTCTTTGAGTATACAGATGCTGAAATAACAGAACTAGCAAGATGTGCCACCGATATTGTCTACTTTGCAGAGAAATATGCAGTAGTAATGACAGATGACGGGATCAAGAATGTTAAACTGCGTGAATACCAGAAACGTATGTTGCGTAATTTCCAACACGAGCGTTTTAATATTGTACTAGCGTCTAGGCAGATGGGTAAGACAATTACGGCATCAATATACAACGCATGGTACTTAATTTTTAACACAGATAAGAACACTCTAATTCTGGCAAACAAGTCAGATACAACAAAGGAAATTATTGATAAGACGAAGGTTGTAGTTGAGAACCTACCTTTCTTTATGAAGCCAGGCATTATTAAGTATGACGTGATGAACGTACGTTGTGATAATGGCTGTAGATTAGCTGGCCAATCAACAACAGCAAAGGCCGGTATTGGTTTTACAATTCATAATCTATTCTTAGATGAGTTTGCACATATCCACCCGGCTATTGTTGATACATTCTACGAGAACGTTTATCCAACGCTTTCGGCATCTAAAGTTTCAAGAATTACAATTACGTCAACGCCAAACGGCTTTAACAAATTTTATCAGATCTATGCTGCGGCCGAACGAAATGAGAATGAATACCATCCAATGCGAATTGACTGGTGGGAACATCCGGATCGAGATGATGAATGGTACAATAGAGAACTTGCTAACTTGGGCTCAATTGAGGCGTTTAACAGACAGTATGGAAATGAGTTTGTAAGCTCATCTAATCTACTTTTAGACCCGGTTGATTTAAAGAAAATGCGTAAGTCAAAGGCAAAATATACAAGCAGAGAATTAGATCAATTTGACGATATTAGCATTGATGTGGAAGGCTTCTTGGAATTTCATCCAGACTTTGATGTTGAAGATTGTAGAACTGAAGATCGCTACTGGCTCTTTACAGTAGATATTGCTGAAGGTAACGGTGGTGACTTCTCGGTAATTAATATCTTTGAGGTTCAACCAATGACTACTAAAGAGATTAACCTGGTAAATAATCCAGGAGCTATGTACGACTTCTTTAAATTAGAACAGGTTGGTCGTTTTAGAAGTAATGAACATGTGATTGAAGACTTTGCAAAGATACTTTATACCTTAGCGGTTGATGTCTTCTATAATGAGAATGTAAAGATGATTGTGGAATATAATACTTATGGTACAGTCTTATTCAAATACTTATCAACTGTATTTCCACAAAGAAATGACTTTGACGATGAGATGATCGTAAGATTTAAACACAGACATGATTCTAGAACTCTTAAGCCAGGTATTAAATTAAAATCAGATAATAAAGCAATATTCTGTCAGAACTTTGCAAAATTATACAAGAACAATAGGATAAATATTACAGATGAAGAAACAGTACAAGAAGCTAGTCTATTCGGTAAAGGCCGAACTGGCGGTTATGCTGCTCAAATGGGACATGATGATATTATCATTACGGCCATTACAGCTACTGAATTCTTGAATACAACTGACTATGCAGATTACATTGAAGAAATACTTGACGTGATTGATGATGGTCTACATGCAGAGATGGAATCAGTGCTCTATAAAGACAATGATGTACAAGGAGATTTACAATTTGATATTTACGATCTACTGAAGTAAAAAAACATGAGTAACACAGATATATAAATAAAGAATCTAAAAAAAAAGAACAAATAACAATGGCATTAAGTCCTCAATTACAACAGTTCAAGAGCTCAGGCGTATATCGTCTAGAGTTTGACAAATCACAGACAGTTAATATTCCTTCTGAGACTATTAGACTAGTTGTTGGTAGATCTAAAAAAGGTCCTTACAACACACCAGTCTTAATCGAAGATACTGAACAGTTCGTTCAGATATTTGGAGGTATTGACAAGTCTTTAGAAAGAAAGGGAATGTTCTTCCACAGATCAGCACTTGAAGCTCTTTCAAGAGGCCCGATCTTGGCAATGAATTTAACCGCAAAAGACGAAAACGATCTAATCAATGGCGTTTCTCCAGTAACTGCTGGTGGAGATCAAGGTCTAACTGCTGCAACTCTAACAGATGAGTTTAGCAAGGCTTTCGATACCGGTAAATTCTGGGCACCAGATGATGAAAAAGTACTAGCACTAGCTGGTAACACTACAGCATCTTCAACAAACGCTCTTACTTTCGTAAACATTAAGCAAGATCCAATCACAATCATCGTTAGACAAGCTGCAAACACAGACGGCTTTAACGTAACAGCAAGAGAGTGGTACGGTGAAGGTAATGTACCAGAAGGTGTTAATGACCTAGAGTATATTTCTGACTACATGATCGACGTACTAGTATTCAAAGGTAAGTTTGATTCAACTGAATTGAACAACGATCCAGTTTATGGTGCAATGTTTACAAGCGATGGTCTTAGAAAAGATCTTCTATCTAACTTTACAGCACTAAGAGAAGTTGAGTTACTAGCTCAATACACTGGTTCAATGATTCCAGAATTCGTAGACAACGAAGGTCGTCAATTTTACATCGAGACCCTAATCAACAACGAGGCTAGAAGAACTGGTCTTTTCTGTGCGGTTAACGAAGATGCAATTGGCGCAATTGACATGGTAGGTACAGACTTTAACATCTATCAAGACTATGAGTTACTTTCACACTTAGTAGTACAAGAAGACGTAAATAACGGCATTGTATTAACGGATGGTGTAAGTGATGGTAGAATTGTTGAAATCACTGCAGGTAACGATATGATTATCAGAGGTATTACTGCAACTCAACTACAAGCACTTGGTGTTGAAGCAGGAGAATGGTTATACTCAGAAATCGCAGGTGAATACGTACAAATCGACGTAGTTACAGATGATGGTACTGATTCTACTTTAACAATCGCAGGTAGCGATGCTCCAAGCAAGTCTATCTACGAGAACTTTAGTGCAGTATCTACTGCAGCTGTATTTAACTCTGCAGTTCTAAACATTAACAACGACGGAGAACTAGAGATTGTTGCAGCAGGTGTTTCAGCATCATGGGTACCTAATGACGTAAACAGCACTACATTCTTACCTTCAGAAAATCTAGGTGAGTATGCTAAGATTGCTAACATCGATACAACAGATCCTAATAAGGTTGTTATTTCACCAGATGGTAACGACGGCTTTTCAGCTTCAGTTTTCTCTGGACAAACAGCAGCTTCACTTACTTCTTACTCAAGAGCAGTAACCGGTGATACACTTAACAACCCATTTAACATAGTAACAATTGGTGCAAACGCAAGAACAGCTCAATTCCCAACAGGATGGAGCTTCTTGGACAAGGGTGCAGGTATCTTCACAATGTCTAAGCTAGTTGTAGCAGGCGGTGCTGAACCAGCATTTAATCCAAACTACAATGCACTAGATCCAGATAGCGAAACTATGCACATTAAAGTTGGTATGTACTTACCTACAAATGCAGATCAAGGCGAACTGGCTAGAATCAAGCAAATTAAGAAGTTAACACCAACAGTTGATGGTAACGGAGATACAACTTACACATTTGAGTTTATCTGTCACAGAAACATGTCAGTTGAGCCAGAGTATGCTCTTAGATCATATGAAGAAGCAACTGAAGTTTACAAGATGTTCCCAATCGAAGGTGCAACTCAAACTGATAAGACAATTGCAGAGCTTTTAACAATGTTAAAGCCAGGTAACGGTCTTTCTAATACCCTTATCGACAAAGACGCAATCGACTTCAGATATGTTGTTGATACATTCGGTTCTTTAGAAGCCGGCGGTATCTTAAACAAAGAAGAAATTGCTCAACTTTGTAAAGAGAGACAAAATGCAAGTGCAATCCTAAACGCACCAATGGTTAAAGAACTTAAAAACTCTGAAAACCCATCGTTCATGAACGAGATTACTGGTGAGTTTGAAACAAGATACGTGGGAACAGGTGGTAACATAAACCTTAACCCAACTGCTCTATACACTCTACCTTCACTTAACGAGGGTGCAAACTTTGCATTCTACTACGGTCCAGGTCTTAATGTACTAGAGAACGGAAGAACTAAGGTAATTCCACCAGCAGCATACGTATCAAACAACTACATCGACAAGTATTCTGACGCTCTACCATGGTCAATCGTGGCGGGTCCAAGACGAGGTGTTGTAGGTGGTACTGGCGTACAGGGTGTAGAATTTCCATTCGACAAGAATGACAGAGACGTACTTGAGCCGTTTGGTTACAACCCAATCGTATTCGAAAGAGGTGTTGGTATCGTAATCAAAGGTAACAAGACTGCACAACAGTCAATCCAATCAGCTCTATCATCAGCTCACGTAAGAGAAGCAATGATCTACATTGAAGATGGCCTAGCTGCAATCCTACAAAACTACTTGTTCGAGTTTAACAGTGCACAAACAAGATTAGAGATTCAAACTCTAGCCGATAACTTTATGGAGTCAGTGAAGAAAGATGGTGGTGTATATGACTACAGAAACATCATGGACACTACAAACAACACTAACGAAGTAATCGACAACAATATGGGTATCTTAGATACATATGTTGAACCAGTTAAAGGTCTTGAAATTCTTGTATCACGTGTTACTATTTTAAACACTGGTGAAATCGCAACAGGAAACTTTGCATAAGAAACTAAAGATATATAAAATAAAAGAAAGATAAAAAATGGCTTTACCACATTATTCAGAAGACCAAACCAGCAAGAAAGGTAAACAGTTCGAACCAGTACAGGCTAACCTGTTTGAGGTAACTATTCTACCTCCAGCAAACGTATCGGGTCAATCACTGTTATTACAACATGTAAACTCAATTTCCGGTTTAGAACAGCTTCATAGAGAAGTAGCAGCCGTCGAGCAAAAGTATAAGTTCTCAACTAGATCTTATGCAGGTATGCCTGATGGTACTGCAATTGACGTAACCGTTAACTTTACGTTAAACTTAAACGATTCAAATCAAGCTTACTTGTATAAGACCATGAGACAGTGGTACAGAAATGCATACAATCCAGAAACTGGTGAGATGGGCTTGAAAAAGAATTACGTAGGAACTATCGTAATTGTTCAATTCAACAGAGAAGGTGATATTTTCAGAAAAGTAACGCTAGACGATTGTTTTATAACATCAGGTCTAGGTTTCACTGGAGAACTAAGCTACGAAACAACAGATCCACAAACTCTTGAAGTTACATGGAGAAGTGATGTTTACGCTGAAGAATTAAACTAATACAATTAGAATACAAGAGGGAGAGAGGCCTTAAACAGCCTCTCTCTTTTTTTAAACTTGAAACATAATATAATAACATCATAATATACTATGAACAATCATAAACTGACAAAGAAGTTGCAAGTACTTTTGACAGAAGATGAGGTTAATCAGGTCAACAGGATCATATTGAATGATGCATTAGAAAAGGAGGAAAGACCAGTTTCTATCAGTGCTTTCATACGTATATTAATCCAACAAGAACTGAGTAAACGTTCAACTGAAGAAAAAACAACAATAAAACAAGACCTTAAAAACTTAAAAAATAAGTAAAAATGAAAGAAGATAACAATATGAATCAAGAAGATTTAGCAAGACAGTTAGATGCAAAGGATCAGGGTGTTAATACTAATGCACACCATGATCAAATTGCAGACGCTGAAGCAGACTCCATGGAATCTGCTGTAGAAAAACAGGGTTTAGGCTCTGTAAACATGAAAAACTTTGGACCAGCAGTACCTGAGAAATCAGATAACATACTAGGCTGGCATGAATTACCATTAGATAGTTTACCATCTAGAGGTAGATTTTACCCAGAAGGAACATCTATACAAATTAGATCTGCAAAAGTAGCTGAGATTAGACATTTCTCAACTATGGATGAAAATAATCTATTAGACATTGACGAGAAGCTTAATGCAATCGTAGAGTCTTGTACACGGGTTACTAATGAGAAATCCAGAACTTCATTTAAAGATATTTGTGAAGAAGATAGATTTATCTTGATTTTAGCAATCAGAGATTTAACATTCCCAGAACCAGAAAACAGCCTTAAGGTTGACTGGTCTAACAGGAGAGGTGTTAAACATGAGATTGAAATTAAGAGAGAATACTTTGAGTATTTTGATATTCCAGCAGAGCTTGAGAAATATTATAGTAAAGAACATAAAGCATTCCTCATCAGAACTAAATCTTACGGTGAGATCGTAATGCGACCACCTTCAATTGGTGTAATGTCAGAAGTTACAAAATATATTAAAGAACGTAGAGACAAGGAGCAAGAAATAGATCAATCACTTCTACAAATTGCGCCTTTCGTTGCTACAGACTGGAGAACGTTTAATCAAAAAAGACTTTGGGAGCTTGAGGTTGAGATGAACGGATGGGAGAATAAGAAATATTTGTTGCTATATAAGTTAGCTGAAAAAATGAAAGTAGGTATACAGCCAGAGATGAAAGTCATGGTAGAGGACGAGGAGGCCTCTATACCTATCAACTTTCGTGACGGCATCAAATCTCTATTCATTGTTCAAGATCTCTCTGAAGAACTTCTTTAAAGTTAGGTTTTATGTATACAAACATCTTCATATACAGCCTTCAGAGCTTAATGAGATGGAGTATTATGAATACCACTATATCGTTAAAGAATTAGTTGACGATTTAAAGAAAGAGAACGAAGCTAACAAGGGCCAAAATGAGGCTGCAAGTGGCATGACAAACGGAATGAAGGTACCTAACATAAAGGTACCTAACATCAAAGTTCCGAAAATGTAAACTATAAAATAAGGGGACCATGCGTTCCCTTATTTTTTTAGGATATATACAATAAATTACAATTTCCAGCATGAAGAAGATTAAAGGCTATAACCAGTTCTTAAATGAAGCTATGATTAACGAATTCGTAGACCCAGTTACTTTAGCGTTTGCAATTGCAGGTATAGGAATTGCGTTTGGTCCGCAGATCAAAAATGCTTACATGAATAGAAAGATCTCAAAGGCCAGTCTTAAAGAACTAGAGAAGCTTAAAAAGAAAGCTGAAGCTAAGGTTAAAAAACTGGAAAGACAGGATTTAGATCACCATGCAGCAGAAGCACAAGAGAAGGTGGATCAGATTCAAGCTCAAATAGAAAGTCTAATAGATAAACAAGAGTCGGAAAGTAAGATCATATCTGATTTTGAGAAAAACTCAAGAACAAGAAAAGATTTAGAGCGAGAATTAGTTGCAATGGACAGTGATGAACTGGCTAAAATACTAAAAGCGGCTAAGCAAGAAGCTAAAAGATCTGTATAATTTTTTAAACACTAGATGGCAAATCAAAATACTGATAAACAACTTATTGGTCATGTAATAAATTCTAATTCTTTACTATCAAAGATTGAATATGTTGCAACGGAGACCAAGGCATCTATCAATAGGATAGAGGAGATCTCAAAGACCAGTCTCTCGGTTACTGCAGGTCTAGCCGCTAGTATAGCAGAAAATACATCAGTTCTTAAAGATATTAAAGACGTTCTTATGAAAAAGACCGTCGACCAAGGTGCCAAACTAAAAAGTGGAGTTACTATTGAAAAAATGTTGGGCATTGGTGGTCTGATTGCAGTAGTAGGTTTCGGTATCTTTACACTTTCCCAGGCATTTCAAGCAACACGTGGTGTTAGTCTAACTGACATAGCAATGGGTACTCTAATTATGGCAGGTCTGATACCTTTGATGAAAATCATGGAAGACTTGTTAAACGGAGAAAGCGGTAGTATTTTTGGGCAAATGGCTAGAATAGTGTCATTTGCAACCGGTATCGGGCTCATGGTAGGTTTAATAATAGCAACTGCATTCGCACTTAAGGCAATGCCTATACCCTCCGGTGCTTCATTATTATCATTCATTGCAATTTCTGCAGCGCTTTATATACAAGGGCAAATTTTCATTCAGCTGATTAACGCGTGGGCGTTCTCTGGTTTAATGAACAAGTTCTTGAACTCTAACAACACAAATGAGATTATGCAGGCGTTGACGATTATGTCAATCAACACTGTAATTATTGCAGGGGCTATGCGAATGATGCCAGATGTTAGCCCTAAAACTGCAGCGTCGTTTGTAATTGCATCAGCAGCAATGATACCACTTGCAGGTGCGTTATTCGTAGTTAGATTTGCACTGCCGATGTTAAATAAGATCGGCCCAAGACAGATTGCTCTATTAGGAGCTACAATGGCCGCCATGGCGCTTGCTTTAATTCCAGTTGGATTAGCGGCACGTGCACTAGCTGCGATCAACGTAACTGATGCTGATGTTGCTAAAGTTGAAGGTCTACTTAAGATCTTGATGCCAATAGCAGGTGTTGTTGCACTTATGTCAAGTTTAACACTGTTAGGTAAAGAGGTTGTAGTTTCTAAGAGAGGTAGCGAGACCGAATCACTTCTTAAAAAGGATAATTCTAGGAAAAGAAACCAGAAAATGGACCTTAAAGGAATAGGTATATTTGCTCTTAAGGCGGTTACATATCTTGCAGTTGGTGGTTTAATGGCTGTTGCTCTTGCAAAAGCAGCACCTTATATTTCAAAAGGAATTACAGCTATGAATAGCCTGGATTATACAGGTATGATTAAATTTATTGCAGTTGCTGGTTTAGCAATTCTTGCATTTGGTGTTACTATCGGCATGGTAGTCAGCATGATAAAGGGTAAAGAGACTTCTACACCAGGACTAATGAACCTTACTGGATCTGCTAAATCAAAACCAGCAAAACTTTCTACTCAGGATATAGTTATGTCAGCTCTAGTGATACCGATGATAGCTATTGGTATTGTTTCAACTGCTCTTGCTTTTAAAGCTCTTGAATCAGTAGGAGTTCCTAAAATTACAGGAGATACACTTGCATTTATTTTTACAGCAGGTTTAGCAGTTCTTATATTTGGAACTGCATTGGGATTAGTTGTCCAGCTAATGAAAGGAAAGTCTGCGTCGGGCGGTCTATTTAGACGTAGTGGTAGACCTGGTAAAATGAACTTGAAAGATACTTTACTATCTTCTTTGATTATACCAATAATTGCAGCTGGTATAGTTGCAACGGCAACTCTTTTTCAACTCTTACCAGGTTCATATAAAACACCGCCAGTTGAATGGTCACTTCAAGCAGGTCTAAATATACTAGCATTTGGTATTACATATGCTCTAGTTACTAAAGCTCTTCAGTCAAGAAGAGTTGGTTTTAAAGATATTCTTAAAGGAGGAGCAGCTATGTTGGCTATTGCAGCATCAGTTACAGGTATTGCATACATATTTGGGGCTTTAGGTAACACATGGAATGCTCCGCCGGTAGAATGGTCACTTCAAGCAGGTCTAACTATACTTGCATTTGGAATCACATACGCTCTAGTTACAAAAGCTTTACAATCAAGAAGAGTTAGTTTCAAAGACCTTGCTAAAGGTGGTTTAGCAATGGTAGCAATAGCAACATCAATTGTAGGAATATCTTACATCTTTGGTATGCTAGGTAACACATGGAATGCTCCGCCAGTTGAATGGTCTCTTAAAGCAGGACTTTCAATACTGGCATTCGGTATTTCGTATGCTCTAATTACTAAAGCCCTGCAGGCTAGAAAAGTTGGCTTCAAAGACCTTGTTAAAGGCGGTGTAGCGGTATTAGCTATTGCAGCATCAATTGTAGGAATATCTTACATCTTTGGTATGCTAGGTAACACATGGAATGCTCCGCCGGTAGAATGGTCACTTCAAGCAGGTCTAACTATACTAGCATTTGGTATTACATATGCTCTAGTTACTAAAGCTCTTCAGTCAAGAAGAGTTGGTTTTAAAGATATTGCTAAAGGAGCTTTAGCTATGGCAGCAATTGCTGCATCAATAGTAGGTATTTCATACATATTTGGTATGTTAGGCAATACTTGGAACGCGCCTCCAGTAGAATGGACGCAAACAGCCGGTCTTGCGCTTTTAGCATTCGGAGCTCCGTTTGCGATACTTACAGTACTCTTTTCTAAATTTAGAATTGGCTTTAAAGATATGTTTAAAGGTGCACTAGCAACTATACTAGTGGCTGTAACAATCAGCGCTGTGGCATGGATATTCTCGTTCTTAGAAGGTAACTGGAGTGCACCTCCGGTTGAATGGTCTAAAAACTCAGGTATTGCTATTTTAGCATTCGGTATTCCGTTCGCGCTTCTTACAGTTCTATTTGATAAAATGCGTATTGGTTATGGTGGAATGTTAAAGGGTGCAGTTGGTATGATTGTAGTTGCACTGTCTATTGTGGGTGTAGCATGGATATTCTCATGGATGCCAGATAGTTTTAACAGTGCACCTCCAATAGACTGGAGTCTTGGTGTTGCTCTTTCTCTTGTATTATTTACAATACCAGTACTTATTATAGGTTTAATTGCAACAAGTGGTGTTGGAGCAGTCGGTATTCTTTTAGGAGTTGTTGGTATGATTGTAATTGCAGCAGGTATGCTAGCAGTAGCATGGATCTTGAGCGCTATGCCAGATTTGGGTGCAATCTCTCAAAACTTTACAAATGCTCTGATAACACCGATCAATGCTATTATTGATACATTTGCAAGAGTTAAAAACGAACTTGGAGTTGAAAATCTATTAGGTTTAGCAGCAGGTATTGCTGCACTTGGTGTTGGTTGGTTAGTCTTTGTTGGAGCAACTGCAGGCGCAAGTGTTGTTGGAGGAGTAGGAAATGTAATCGGAGGCTTACTTGATGGACTAGCCGGTCTATTTGGCAGTGATCAGCCATCACCACTTGACCTCTTAAAAGAATTGCTCAAGGAGAACAAAAGGATAAAGCTTGTTTCTGATGCGCTGGGACCATTGGCCAATGGCTTTAAATCTTTAGTTGCAACAGGATCTGTTGATAATATTGATAAAATACGAGGTCTTATAAGGTCAGTTGTTCCGTATTTTAGTGACACTGATGGTACTGGCATGAATCTTAAACAATTTTTCGAAGCTTTCCCAGTGTTTTTAAATAAAACGGCTGACGCATATTCTCGAATTGCAAAAGCTTCTAATTCAATGAACATAGAAGCAATTGAGGCATCTACAGATATGTTTAAGGCACTTGCATATCTTGCTAGTGTAGGTAAAGATAATGCTCTTGCCCAACTTGGAGATAAGTTGATCCTAGCAGTTCAAGAACTAGCAAGTATGATCGCTGACTTTGAAGGTAGTGTTGCTAAGGCTGGAGATACGAATAACGAAGCTTCATCTAATATCTCGAATGCTGCTTCTAACCTTGTAGATACACTCTCAGGATTCCTTAGTAGTAACTCTACTCCTGCTCCAGTAACTCAAGGTAGTAGTGCTGGTGGCAATACAGACATGCAAGGAATTGACACTAGCAGTATTGTTAGAGCAATCCAAGAGTTAGAAGATACTCTAACGTCACAGGGTATTAAGCTTAAAGAAAGATAAACAATTTCTAAGTTGATTATATAAGTTGTAAAGACTTACATATGATAACAAGCACAATTTCACATTACGACTCATCTACTATTAAATCAGCTGCATATAACGTTGAACATAAAACGTTAACAGTTCATTTCAACCATGCGTCTTATTTTTATAAAGGCGTTGAAATAGCAGACTGGAATCTTTTTAACATGGCAGATTCACAGGGCAGGGCCTTAAATGAGATCATCAAGCCTAATTATGAATTTGAGAAGATTCAGGTTGAAGAAGAATGTTAGAACTAGGACCTAACAATAAACGAGTACTCGTTAAGGTATCGTGTAAGCCACTTGGAGACACTCTGTGCTCGACTCCTACGATTAAAAAGGTAGCACTCTCTTATGGACATAAGATTGACGTGATGACCCACAGAGCGGAGATCTTTAAGAATAGTCCTTATGTAGACAATATCATACCTTACACAGAAGAATGGCCTGGTGAATGGGCTGAAATCTTTGAGACTTACAACCAGTTTATCAAGACCAATTATGGTATGGCTAGTGATAACTTCTACAATAGAGCAATTGAAATGAAATTGCACAATATAGAAGCTAGACAACTTCATGCAATGGGCGTTGGTATGTACTTATACCCAGATGAATTACAATGTGAGTTTATTCCAGATCCAATCAGTGAAAGAGCAGCTAAGATAGACAAGAACTATCTGGTCTTTCACGTTACAGAGAACTGGCCTTCAAGAACTTGGCCGATTCAAAAGTGGCAGCGTATGGTTGACCTTGTCAAAAAACATACTGACTTTAAGATTGTAACGATTGGTATGAGTCATAAAGAGGCTACATTTAACGGCCACTTAGATAAGAATACAATCCAGCTTGAAGGCGTGGATCTAAACTACTGTGATCTTACCGATAGCCCAATCAGTGAACTTTGGCACATCTTGAATAACGCATACGGTCTAGTAACTTTTGATGCCGGACCAATGCATGTTGCAGGTACAACTGACTCTGAGATCTTTACCATAGGTAGTTCAATTAGACCGGAAAAGATTGCACCATGGCGTAATGGCTCACAAGACTATAAGTTTCATTATATCGGCGGTGAGTGTAAGATCTTCTGTGCATCTGATCCAAAATACTCAGTTAAAGAATGGGGCAGCATCAACGGAATACACTATGTACCTGAATGCGCCGAAGGATTTACAGAGTTTAAATGTCAGCCTAGTCCTGACCAAGTCTTAATGAAAATATTAGAGGTATATGAATCAAGATAAGAAGTTTCTACTAGTTACGTCATTCTATAATAATCCACCAGAGCATCTTGAACTTACGTTTAAGAATGTACTTAACCAGACCTATCAGAACTGGACCTTAATCGTTGGTGATGACTTTAGCGCAGAGCCAGAATACAGAACCTGGCTTAAGAATGAGATCCTAAAGCTGAACGACCCGCGCATCATTTACTACGACGTGAAAGAGAAGCGTGAGCTCTATCTCTATCAGAACTTCTTCCATCATCTAGATTATGACTACTATTTCGATCTGGATTCAGACGACATCATAGACCCTAACATCTTACAGACTTATCACAATCACTTTGAGATGTACCCGGAAGTCATGAGTATTTATGGCGACTCAACAATGACTAACGTTGAAGGCCATTTGCAACAGTACTTTTTTGTAAAGCCACCTGAAGATTATCTAGCTGAATTTAACTATCGTTCTACTAATGATGTTAACCAACACTGGAAAGACAGATCTTCATATAATATGTATGGTCATGCTAGATGTATGCGTAGACCAACTGAAAGTAGAATGCATATGAATAAGAATACTAGAACATCAACAGATACTCTATTCACGTTCTATAATTTAACTAGAGGTAAGCATCTGCACATACCAAGAAGGATGTATACTTATGTACGCAGAGATGGTTCTGACTCAGGTTGGATGTCAGTTGAAGAGCATCGTGAGTTTAACACAAACGCAAGTTACTATATAGACAAGTATTCTAATATGGAACCAACCGGCCATATTCCAGTCTACGATCATCTCTACAATTACACATCAGCCATTTCAGCATGTAAGTTCTTAGACTCGGTTGATCGAGTAAGCCTGGTTGCAGATATATCTGATGCAGATCAAGAGTTGATTAAGACACTATATCACGACAAGACTATTCTCTTTAATGATTTTGACTGCCCAAATATAATTGTGCCCTGGAAAGAGCTATCAGAAAGTAGCCAGGAGCGACTTTTAACAAGCTTGAATATATTTGAGCGGGTTACAATATACAACCACGCTGAAGGCGAATTCGACAATATGGAAGATGCAAGCGACCATTTTAACACAGAGCATCAGAGCTTACTTGACGTTATCAAGGGCAGGATGTTTGGTTACGGCTGGTTTACTTTTTTTAGACATATGACAATCACTAAAGGGTAATTGTTAATAACTTTTTGCAAAAAAGTTGCAAAAAAGTTTTCAGGTGTCAATCTTTTTGTTTATATTTATACTGTAATTAAAAGTTAAACGTAAATAAAAACAAAATGACAAAAGTAACATCATTCAATCGCCAAAACATTCGTCAAATCAACTTCGAAATCGAAGCAGCTCTTAAATCAATTGCCAACAAGTATGGCGTAGAGGTTAAGTTGGGTAACACTCGCTTTACTGGAGATAACTTTACCACAAAGGTACAAGTTGCTACAGTAGGTGATGGTGGCATCACAATGTCTAAAGAAGCTACAGACTTCAATCGTTATAAAACAATCTTGGGCATTAACATGGACTTGGGCCAAGAGTTTGAGCGCAATGGTAACACTTATACCATCGTTGGTTTGAAGCCACGCAGCAAAAAGTACCCAGTCTTGGCCAAGTGCTCAGACGGTAAGACTTACAAATTGCCTGTTAACCTTATAAATACGTACGCATAATGGAAGCATTAATTAAACTAACAGCAGAAGAAGCCCGGTACGAAGCTACCGGTACTTCACTTAAAGGCTATCTAAAGACTGGCATTAAATTTACAGACCTCTATAAAGTCTTAGGAGAGCCAACTTTTAAACCAGAAGACTCTGGTGATGGTAAGATTCAATATGAATGGGTTCTTAAGTTAGACGGTAAAGTCTACACTATTTATGACTGGAAGACCTATGACCAAGACTATACGTTGAATGAGTATGATCGCTGGCACGTCGGTGCTAAAGGCTACTCTGGTGACTTTGAAGACTTGATTGAGAACATGGTAAATAAGAACTTATGCCTGAGCTAGCAGAACTTAAACTTACAGCAGACTATGTGAATGCAGCAACAAGCAGTAAGACATTCACGAAGATAGGAAAGAATCCAGTACACAAGGGTGCAGAAGTCTCTGCACCTTTTGATACCTTTAAGATTGAGGCCCAGAGCCGAGGCAAAGAGCTCTTACTTGAGCTCAAGGATCTTAATTCAGATAAGGTCTATCCGATACGGATGGGTATGGGCATGTCAGGGCACTTCAGGTTAACTCAAATCGGTAAGGAAGATAAACATGCACACTTGAATTTCGGCGCCACAGATGGCTCTGTGTTGTCCTTTGTGGATGTGCGTCGCTTTGGTAACTGGAAGGCTGGTGAGGGCTGGTCGGACAAGCGAGGCCCGGATCCAACGGCAGATTATAAAGAGTTCTTCTTGAACGTGATGACTAATCTTACCAAGGCTAAATTCAAAAAGCAGCTCTTCGAAGTCCTAATGGACCAGAAGTACTTCAACGGCATCGGCAACTACTTAAGAGCTGAGATTATTTACCGCGCAGAAGACGTAAATCCATTCTTACCAGCCGGAGAACAGATCGCAAAATACCCGATCATCTTAGAACTCTGTCGAGACATCCCGATGCTGGCATATCAACGCGGCGGTGGTAGTATTAAAGACTGGCAGAATCCATTTGGTAAAGAGAGTCAAGCTGGTAAATTTATGCTCTGTTATGGAAACAAAGAGATGAACGAGCGTATAGACTCTACTGGCAGAAGGTTCTGGTACGATCCTAAATGGGACGTATTAGACCTGGATTCAGAGTGGGATTATTATTCTGGTCTACCGAACCCAAAAGCTTATGAAAGAACGTAAACAATTTTAAACTTAAACGTATAAAAGATATGAAATTAGTACTTGTAGGTAAGGCAGCATCTGGCAAAGACTATCTTAAGAATAGACTTAAACTCTGTGACTTTAAAGTTGGTGTAAGCCATACTACTAGACCACCAAGACAAAACGAAGTAGACGGTGTTGACTACCATTTTACAGATGAAGACGATTTCAAACAGATGATTGAAGAGGATCAGTTTGTAGAATACATGTACTTCAACGGCTGGTACTACGGTCAGACTAAAGAGGACTTTGCAGAGACAGACGTTATGATTATGAGCAAGGATGGCCTTGACATTTTACCAACACAATACCGTAAGCAGTGTATGGTCATTTATCTAGACATGGATCGCAAGACTAGAGTTGAAAGACTTAATCTAAGAGATGATGTCAACGACTCAATTGCACGCAGACTTGAAGCTGACGAAGCTCAGTTTAAGGACTTTAAAGATTTTGAAATCAGAATTACTAACCCAGATTTTTAAGAATATATAAAATCAAGAATCTTAAATTTTAATAAATATGTCATTAGAAACACTCAAGACAAAAAGAACAGAGCTAGTTGAAAAACTAGACCAATTACAAATTGAATCTGCCGAAAAGCTATTTGAAATAGAACTAGACGATCGCAAGCAGATTAAAACAATCATGGAGCACTTAAACAAGGGCTTTACATGGAAGACTCAAAACGCTGCAGTTATCGTAGCTCTTTATGATCAGTTGAAAAAACAGAGCAAAGAGTTAAACAACTCTGAAGATGATGCTACTGTAATCAAACTAAAAGCTCATGAGCTAAATGGTCTTTACCAAGCTCTTCTAAACGTAGAAGGAGTTGGTGTTGAATCAGCACGTCGTTTTATTACAATGTTAACTAATGTTGGCGAGACAGTAACAAACGCAATGTCAGTACTTGGTGAGATGAACAAGCAGATCTCTGATATGCATGCAGAATTAGATGCAACTGAAAGAGAGATCAATTCGCTTGAAAACGCTGAAGAGGTAGAACCAGAGTTAGAAAGAACGACTCTAGAAAACCAAGCGTAATGAAGATAGCGAGTAAGAGCAGAAAAAGATTGGACTTCCTGGATTTAATCCAGGAAGTTCTTACTCACGATGACATTTACGAGACAATTGACTATCGTAAACAGAGTGAGGATAAAATTAAACAGTTCATATATCCACACTTAGTAGATAACTTAACAGCACACCTTGTTGAGACAAAAGATCTAGATAAGACTATAGCAAAAGAGCGTGTAAAAGAAGCTTTAAAATGGGAAGGCAATGTTAAGACAACTGTCAACAATATTCTTTTCATGGGTACTCAGAACAGACCAGATATGGTTCTCGAGATGAATGGGCTTCGTATAGCAATCGAATTTAAACGCGGTGGCAAAGGTTCAGAACTACGTGGCGGTATTGGTCAATCTATGATCTATGCAACACATTTTGACTTTGTAATCTTTCTCTTTATTGACACAACTGCAGAAAAGAGAATTCAGAACTCAGTTGACAGTGTTAACGAGGCTGAGTTTATTGAAGAACTTTGGAACAGATATAACATTAAATTTATTGTAGCTTAATGAAGAGATTCGTAACTTCGAATATGCAACTAGGGCGCCCAGCAGCGATTAAAACTTACAAGAGACCTTTCGAGAATATAGATGAGATGAACGACTTTCTAATCAGAGAGTGGAATAATGTTGTATCTCCAGGCGATATTGTCTATCATCTAGGTAACTTTGCATGGGATCCAAAGACAGCACAAGAGGCTCTAGAAAGACTTAACGGTAATATCTGGTTAATGCCAGCAGAATATGATGATGCTGTAGTTGTTTTGGCTAGAAAGGGTTTATTGAGAGATGGTGTTAAGGTCATTAACCGGATTATGCCTCTTGAATTGATGAAAGCTAATCTAAGCTACTGGCCTATGGAAGCATGGCCTGGTAAGCAGAAAGGTTACTACTCAATCATAGGACACCCACAGAAGCAGTTTAAGAGTGACCCAAAGAAGAAGCGTATTAATGTTTCAACAGATCTATGGGGCTATAAGCCACAGGATCTAGAGAAGACTCTACAGATCTTTCAAGATATTTAATATTTTTTGCAAAATAATTGCAAAAAAGTTTTTTAGTGTCAGATATTTTTATTATATTTGTACTGTAACTATTCAACAACTAAAAAGAACTACATGACAAAGACATCCGATTTGAGCTACAGAGAATTAGCAGAAAACTTTTATTCTTCACGCAGTGAAAAAGACTATAACCTACTTTACAAGAAAGTAAAGCCAGGACTTAAGTCTTATATCTTCAACATTATCAAAGACTCAGAAGCAACTGATGATGTTTTAGCTAACACACTGACCAAGCTTTGGACTAAGATAGATCAGTACAAACCAGAGTATCAGGTAACTACATGGCTTTACAAGATTGCATTCAACGAATGTCTAAGTCATATTCGTAAACGTAATCGTAAATACAGTCTAGATGCAATGCGAGACTACGGAATCGAAGTAACTGAAGGCAACCATACAACTAACATGGCCGACAACTTACTCTTAGACTCAGAAGAGCGCATGACTGAAGCAGACTTCTACGAAGAAGATGCATATTTACAAGAACGTTACGACAGTGCAATTGCGTGTATTAACAGTCTTAAGCCAATGTACCGTGAGATCATGCAAGATCGTCTATTCCATAATATGAAGTATGAAGATATTGCAGAGAAATATGAAGTATCTCTACAGACTGTAAAGAACAGAGTTCGTCGCGGTAAAGTTCTAATCCAAAGAGCAATGGATGAATAAAGTTACAAAAAATTGAAACTTTTAAAAAGTTAACGATATATACTATCACAAAAGAGAAGAAAATGAGATTATTGAATAACATAGAGCTTAATTTAAGAAGACTAGAACCTGGTCTCCGAAGCCCTCTTATTCGATAAACTCAGATAAGACACTAAACTAACTAGAGGGCTTCAAGAAATTGAGGCCCTCTTTTTTTTTGCAAAAAAGTCAAAAAAAGTTTTCAGGTGTCAGATTTTTTGTTTATATTTGCACTGCAATTAAACAAAACGTTCTTTTACATAATGGTCCGTTCGTCTAGGGGTCAGGACATCACCCTTTCACGGTGAAGACACGGGTTCGATTCCCGTACGGACTACAATATTCCTCCATAGCTCAGTTGGTTAGAGCGGCTGACTGTTAATCAGTAGGTCCCTGGTTCGAATCCAGGTGGGGGAGCAAACTAATTGTCGATGATACTTATTGGCAGATTGTTGGACGCGGGTTCGAATCCCGCCACCTCCACTAAGTTCTTTAACATATTCACAGATATGGGGGTGACCGGCTTTTGACAGCAGTATTAGCGGTAAGAGGAGATGATTGGTCGACGCAGATGGAGAATTTGCATTAGCAGCCTAGTAGCTGCTGATCCTTTAGAGTCAAGGACCTAAAGAGATCACGTCGGCCTAGAACGAAATCTAGGCACCCGGTCGGGTGGTGAAATAGGTAAACACGCTGGACTTAAACTCCAGTGGACATTATGTCCTTGCGGGTTCGATTCCCGCCCCGACTACTAAGAAACAAACAGTTCTTTATTCATATAAAGACTGTTAAAAGAATGGTCGCGTAGCTCAGCTGGATAGAGCATCTGCCTTCTAAGCAGACGGTCACAGGTTCGAATCCTGTCGCGATCACTAAATTATGATAATGATGAACGATAACCAAGGTAAGAGATTGAGTCAAATTAAAGACTCTGAGAATGTAGCAATTTTGTCGGTTATACTACTCTTAATAGGAATAGTGATAACGGCATTGGTGATTAACTAGAATTGAGGGCTCTTAGCTCAGTTGGTTAGAGCAACTGACTCATAATCAGTAGGTCGCAGGTTCGAGCCCTGCAGGGCCCACAATATGCTCAAGTGGTGGAATTGGTAGACACGCTGGTCTTAGGAACCAGTGCCGCAAGGCTTGAGGGTTCGAGTCCCTCCTTGAGTACTAATTTTCAAAAAGTTTGATAAAAGTTGAAACTTTTTGAATAGTAACTGATATATACATAAATTAACACACAAAACTAAGTTCAATGAAACGCAGTCATACATATATGGTCGATTTTGGATGGTCACAGGCGATTAAGCCGTGTGAGCTCAGAGGCCCGAATATTGTATGAACTTAGGTAGATAGAACATATAATATAACTTAGAAATAAGGGCCTCATCGCAAGATTGAGGCCCTTTTTTATTTTGGAGAGGTGGCAGAGCGGTAATGCAGCACCCTGCTAAGGTGTACAACCGAAAGGTTGCCTGGGTTCGATTCCCAGTCTCTCCGCAGAGTTCTTTACATATCGAGTATTAGAGGAGTCCGGAGTCCTCGCCTACCTTGGACGTAGGAGATCGTTGGTTCAAATCCAGCATACTCGACATTAATACGTCTGACAGGCAAGGTGCCGCACAGGTCTCCAAAACCTCGTGGGTAGGGTTCGATTCCTTACAGGCGTGCAAAAAAACTTTGAAAAAAGTTGCAAAAAAGTTTTTCAGTGTCAAATATTCTTATTATATTTGCACTGTAACAAACAAAATGGTTCTTTGACATATTGGTAAAATTAAGAAAATGCAGATATTACTTCTGATTTGAAAGCTGGTCTAACGGCCCAGCCGATATGCTTAAGTAAGTCTTAAAGAGACCGGCTCTTTTAATATTTGGAGGG
>Ga0209137_1000286_pt1 | contig 55661 bp, 98 predicted proteins | sample SaaInl5LU_22_DNA_FD_184642 | JGI IMG/M metagenome (GOLD analysis project Ga0209137, IMG submission 184642) | Marine microbial communities from expanding oxygen minimum zones in the Saanich Inlet - ESP_105LU_22_DNA (SPAdes) (version 2) | ecosystem: Environmental > Aquatic > Marine > Intertidal... | reverse complement strand
GTGTATCATTGGATGAACACTATGAAATACATTCCAAACAATATATTGAAACTGGTAATATGAAAGACTTAGCAGCAGCAAGAATGTTGGCTGGAAAGTTGGGTAAGGAAGCTGATGAGTTAAGAGGGTATACAATACCATTGGAGCAAAGAAAAAAGATTAGTAATAAGTTAAAGGGGATTAAACATTCCAAAGAACGAATTGAAGCTATTAAGTTGGGTAGAAAAAAAGGTAAGAAACCTACAAAGGAAGATATTGAAGCTAGGATTGCTGGTATTCGAAGATATTATGAAGAGGAATATGATAGAGATAGTGAGTTTAGAAAGGATGTAAGGCGCAGAATATCCGAAGCTCATAAAGGTAAGGTATTGAGCGAATCAACCAAAGAGAAATTAGCTAGACACAATGCTAAGCACTCCGATGAGGTTGTATTGGAAATAGATAAGATGATTAAGGATGGAGTTAGGTATAGAATCATATCAGAAAAGTATGATATATCCCAAGCCCAAATATCCCAAATTAAACATAGAAAAACATATAAGTGGTTATGGAAGTAATAGATGATTTTGAACTAATTAGTACTCACCCAGTTAAGAAAAGTGATTTGGGGTTTCATGGTAATCTATTTGGAGGAAATTTAATGCTATGGATTGATTCTGCTGGAGCCGCTTTGGCAACTCAAATAGCGGATACACCTCGAATGGTAACGGTGAAAATTGATGAATGTATCTTTAAGAAACCTGCTAAAGAGGGACAACTTCTGAAGATTTATGGTAGAGTTGCTGATATAGGTCATACTTCACTTACCTTATACTTAGAAGCTAGAGCACATAATGTGTATTCTGGCCAACAATCGGTTATACTATCTACGAACATAAAGTTCGTTAGAATTGATGAAAACAATGACCCTATACCAATTTCGGAAAGGGTTAGAAAAAAATATAGTAATGATTAAGAATTACTCAGAAGTAGAACAAATGCAGAATGAACTCCAATGGTGGGGTGAGCAAAAATTGGCTGCAATTAATGAAGGTGATTTACAATATGTAAGTGAATGTAAAGAAAACGAACAAAAGCTGATAGATGAGATTACATCTATGATGAATCTAAAATAGGTAAATGAAAATATCGGTTATAGTTAGAACTTGTAATAGGCCTGATTTCTTAGAACAATCATTAGTATCAATACAATTACAAACCCACAAAGATTGGGAAGTGATTGTATTTGATGATGGTGATAATCCAAAGAACCAAAAGGTGGTAAATGAATTCAAAAAAAGAGTTCCAACCCATACTATAACATATATTAATTCAGGTGGTTCATATCATTTATTTAAAGAGAGTTGGAAGATTGCTCCCAAAGTATCTAATGGTGAAGTTATGATTCGATTGGATGATGATGATTTATTGGATTTTGATTCATTATCATTCATAGATAAAGTGTTTTCAGAAACACCTGATTTGGATTTTGCATATGGTTCGTCTGTATTATTTAAAGATAAAAGTAAAGAGTTAACTGAAATAATGCCAACCATAACTCCATTGGATATTCCAAAAAGCAGGGATATATGGGCTGGTTATGTTGAGAAACCTTGGAATACTCCTTGGACATTTACTCAAAACTACTATGATGAGCCACAACATATTACATCTATAATACATGCATCTAAGCTGAATATTATGTGTGTATTTCACCCATATATAATGAGAACATCATCTGTTCTTAAAGTATCGGATAAGATTACAATGACTTCAAACTTTGTGGATGATTTGGAGTTCTTATCTTCATTGGATTATTTGGGATTGGGATTTCAAAGTTTGAAAAGAGTACTCACTTATGTTAGGAAGCATGAGCATAAAGATGGTAGTATTACCGATGGTAGAACTATTGATGGTACAACTCTATGGGATGATATAATGAGAATTAGGGAAAAGGTAGATTTGGAACTAAGACCTATTGGACTAGATTATTTATCTAATGTGGTAGATGTAAACGTTGAAGGTAATCACAACAATGGTGTGAGTGAACCACTAAAACAACGTTTTAAATACATAAACACAGCAATAGATGAAGTGTTAAACCCACCACAACCTACATTGGGTAAGTTTGATTGGAGACAATTTTAAATTAAGTTATGAGAACAAAAAAGTTTTACACAATTGATTCTGATGGATTGGTTGAGTTAAGGGATTTAGAAAGAGAAGGAAAGCACTTTACTTTTGAGAAATTTGTGAATGGTGAGTTCGATTCATACAATTATCAATGGCAAGAAAACTTCAATAGTTACATCCACAATGATATTGGATGTGATTATGAGAGATATGATTGTTATATAAAAGAAGATGATGTTGTATTGGATTTGGGGGCTAATATTGGTGTATTTGCACATCGTGCGATTCAAAGAGGTGCATCTAAGGTTATTTGTTTTGAACCAATGTCCAATACATTCAATTGTTTAGTAAGAAATTTAGATAGTAAGTGTATAGCTCATAAGAATGCGGTAGGTGGTGATAATAAAATAGAAACATTTACCATACATACATCAAACAATAATACAGGTGGAGCAACTACGTTAGCACAAGATAAACTGATGGATACTAAAAATGAAATCCATTCGGAGAAAGTATTCGTTGTTGGAATCAATGAAGTATTCAAAGCGTATGATAACACTATCGATTTTATGAAGATAGATATCGAAGGTGGTGAGGTTGAAGTATTGGAAGCAATAACTGATGAGAACCTACAATCAATTAGATGTTTAGCTGCAGAATTCCATAAAACCTATGAAGAATTTGAAGATTTTCAGAAATCATTTATAGATAGGATGGATAAGCTTGGATTTAACTCATTTGTATTATATCACTCTGGTGGTGACTTACGAACTGTAACCTTTTCTAAAAAATAATTTAAAAATACTTATTATACCATTTGGTAATATTAAAATTATTTCGTATCTTTACGGAGTAAATGAGAGAGAGGTAAACGTACCTCAAAATAATTTGAAATAAAGCTTGTGAGAATCAAATTTATTTCGTATCTTTACGAAGTAAAAGAGAGATAGAAGTGTTCTTTGAAATGATGTATACCAATAATGAAAGAATGAGGCTATGGTGGTGGAATTGGTAGACACGTCAGGTTTAAGCCCTGATGAGCAGTAATGCTCGTGCGGGTTCGATTCCCGCCCGTAGTACAAAGTAAAATTGGCCCGATAGCTCAGCGAATAGAGCATTGCACTTCTAATGCAACGGTCGAAGGTTTGAATCCTTCTCGGGTCACCGGTGAACACAACGTAGTTGTTAGTAGCTAACATATTATTGGTAAAATGAAAAGGTTGAGGAAAAAGTAAAACCCTTGTAGTCTGCAGCTACTATAAGGTCTGGCCGTAACTGAGTTCCCATTAGGGAGATAAAAATGATAGACGTATCATCTCATAAGGGTAGCTTCCTTTTCATTTACCAAATAGGAAGAGTGGACAATGGTTGTCAAACGGTCTTGAAAACCGTCGGGTGTTAAAGCTTTGCAGGTTCGAATCCTGTCTCTTCCGCAAAGTAGGTTCGAAAGAATACATACTCCTTCATGGGGTTAAGGATTGGGGTGTCCCCGGTCACCTACTTTTTTATGTTAATAGTACTTATCCCCCTTCCCATTAGAATAGGGCGCTTAGGGTAAGTTTTTCCGAGAATAGGTAGTTGCAAATATCTATTCTCATTATTTAGAGAGAGGTAGTGAAGCTGTAATTGGGAAGTAGAGAGAATTAATTAGCGAAAAAAGGTTTGTAGTAGCTAGACGCCTCTAATTGCACCCAATCAGAAACCTTGAAAGACCCGAACCCTCTCTCATTTTGCTCCGTTCGTCTATCGGTTAGGACCTATGGTTTTCATCCATAAAAGAGGGGTTCGATTCCCCTACGGAGTACAACATTGCTTCCATAGCTCAGCTGGCTAGAGCAGCTGATTTGTAATCAGCAGGTCGTGGGTTCGAGTCCCTCTGGAAGCTCGATTCGTAGTTAAGTACTTTTGGACTTTTAGCTCAGTTGGTTAGAGCACCTGACTCATAATCAGTAGGTCATAGGTTCGAGCCCTATAAGGTCCACAACTATCGTTCTTTGAAATATTAACATTTTAAAAAGAAAATTATGGAAATAACATCATTTATTTTAGGTGTATGTGCAGTTATCGTTGTAGCGATGGTTGTGGGTACGTTTGTGAATTATATGAGTGTGAAAAGACTCAAAGAACAATTGGATACTCTGGATAGAGATATCCATAGTGAAGTTCAGATTCTGAATCAGAATTTGGATAAAGAAACCGAAAGGTTAACTGATTATGTGGATTCACTCCACACCATATCAGAGAATAATATGAACGAAATTTATCGTTACATTGATTCTCGTAATGATAAATTACAATCTCAGTTCAAAGACCAAATTGCTTCTGGTAAAGAAGTAAAGAGGGCATTGGATGAGATTAAAGATTTGAATGAAAGGTTAGATAAATTCATTCGAAATTACCAAAATATCTAAATAACAAACTAAGGAACGATAGTTAAGCGGTAGTAGCTCAATCGGTAGAGTATCAGCCTTCCAAGCTGAATGTTGTGGGTTCGAGTCCCATCTACCGCTCAAATATAATAATTTAAAAAAAGTTGTGATTACATTTGGTAGTTCCAACTTTTTTTATTATATTAGTACTGTTAATGAGTGAGAGTTAAACCCTAAAACAAATAAACAAAATGGCAATTTTAGAAAAACCAAAACAAAACGGAATTACAATTGATTTAACAGGTCCGCAAGGAAACGCTTTCTACCTCTTAGGTACTGCAAAAAACCTCGCTAAACAATTAGGATTGAATGGTACTGAGATTATGGAAGAAATGAGAAGTGGTGATTACGAAAATCTATTAGAGGTGTTCGATAAGAACTTCGGTAGTATCGTTACCCTTTACCGTTAATAGTTATAAGAAACTTAAAGATTATGGAGTTCGGAGAAATATTTCAGAATGGTATTATGTATGTAGGTATGCCCGTAATAGCTATCTATGTAGGATATGAATTTATAAAAATGTTAATATTAAATCACAAAGATAAAAATGGCAAAAATTAAAGAGGCTCTTATAAACGATATGAGTTCATACGATATAGAGGCTTATCTATACAATAGACATCTAAGAGATGCAGAATACGAAGATTGGTTAAATAGTGTTGGTTATGTTCAATTGGTAAACGATGAAATTGAAAACAGTAAAGTAAAATACTCCAACTCAGATGTTAGTGAAGCAGTATGTTACGCATTTGATTCGGTACAAGTTACACAATCTGAGGTAGGTTCTGATGTGTATAGTAAGTTAATCTACGATGGTATATTTGAATATTTAAATAAATAGTTATGAGCGAAAAACGTAAAAAAGAAGTTATTGCAAATTTAGAATCAACAATAGCATCAGAAAAGGCAAAATCAGGTGGAGGTAATATCAAAATAATTAGTGATTTGGAACGTAAGTTGCAGATGATTATAGATGGTAAGAACAAAGGAATCAGAAGTAGGACACGTTAATACTTTTTGTATTAGGTATTTATAGTAGTAATGGTGGTTAATGTAAGTTTAATCACATAAATAAGTGGGAAATATGGATATGAATATGATAGCAACTATCGTAGTTGCGTTTTTACTACTATTGGTGATATGTACACCAATTGTGTTACTTACAATATTGATTGTAAGAACTAGCAAACCAAAAGCACCTGTGAATAAGGTAAAGTTGGAACAATTAGAACAAAATGATTATCAAATTGCAGATGATGTGAATAAAGCATTTTCAGATTTCGCATCAGATTTGGAATTATTAAATAAAAGGTTGGATGATATCGAAGAGAAAATGGATAAGGATGCAAGTACTATAAAAGGATTTAAAAAAGATAGATGAAAAATCTCATAGTAGGTGTACTCCTATTCACTATTGCACAGGCACTAATTTGGATACAAACTAACGGACAATTTGTTTGGCCTTGGTTTAAGAGAAATCCATTATTGTTATCTATGATAGGTGGTACTTTCATTTCATATATTTTCATCAAAGGTACATACTTAGTAGCCCACCACTTCGATGGGCAATTGTGGCCAGGTCGATTCTTAGGACAGGCAACTGGGATTGTGATATTCGCTGTAATGACCTTCTTATTTTTGAATGAAGGTATCACTACAAAGACAGGTATTTCCTTATTGTTGGCAATTATATTGATAGGAGTTCAAATCTTTTGGAAATAAATTTGGTGATATAAAAAATTATTCGTATATTTGAAAAAAGTTTGGAAAATAATAGTAAATATGTTTGTAAAGGATAGTAAAAATATTGTGGGATTTACTGCTGGTAACTTTGATTTGTTACATCCGGGTTATATCTACACATTTGAAGAAGCTAAGAAGCATTGTGACCACCTTATAGTTTTCCTTCAGAGAGACCCATCAGCTTATAGGAATAATAAATACACTCCGGTAATACCATTATATGAGAGATATAAAACTCTAATGGCTTGTAGATATGTAGATGAGGTTGTTTCATATGATGATGAAGCTGACTTATTAAAATTAATAGAATTCTATACTCCTGATGTTAGAATATTGGGTGATGATTATATAGGTAAACGATTTACAGGAGACCATCTAAATATCAAAGTGGTTTATACTACCCGCTCACATGGTTGGAGTACAACTAAATTAAAAGATTTGATTACTCTACAAACCATAAAACAAAATCCAGAAATAGTAAACAAAAACATAGAAGATTATGGCAAAGGATAATTGTATTAGTTGTGGTGTTGAAACACCATATCACAAAGATGTAAACATTGAATATCGTTCTCACTATGTAGAGGGAGCAGGTCAGATGTGTAAAGAATGTTGGGGTGATTTAAGTGGTAGTGGTGAAGATAGAATCTACTTTGTTCCCGAATCAATGATTAAGGATACTCCAAATGATTCGGAATTGGGTAATAAGGTACGAACAATGTACCATAAAGCAATCAAATAAGTTATGAGTGATAAAATTTATGTTAGAAAAGTTGAAACTTGGACTGTTTCAGCAGCAAGTAAACCTATTGAAGTAAACGTAGAAGCACTTCGTAAGTGTGAACCACCATATGAGGGAACAACTAATGATGAGTTAGAAGAGTACCTAGCTGAGCATGTGTATTACAATTACGAATGGTATGAGAATGAAACCAACATCAGAGAATATGGTGAAGATGAATCATATGAACTATGTATGGAAGAAGTTTACGATATGGAAGAGTTCTTCGATTCTCGTAATAAAGGAGAGGATTCATTCCTACAATTAGGTGTACCAAATGAAGAATGGACACGTTATGGGGGATTCCAACCAGCCGATAGATTATAATCAATATAAAATAAGTTATGGCAAATTACTTAAAGAGTATTATTGAAGTTCATGCAAACGAAGAAGCTATCAAATATATTGATGGAATTTTGGATGATATAAAAACAGGAAATATCACTTCATTTGCTCAAACCTTTTACGATAATGTAGAAGTAGCTGAAGGTGGTGGTGTAATGAACAATTGGTCATACGATAACTTAGGTTCTAAGTGGACATATTTAGAAGATAACAATGGTGATGGTAGTTTCACACTAACATCTGCATGGTATCCACCTACTAAGTTTTTCATTCACCTCTATAAAATGTTAGTAGAGATTGATTCTGATGTATTCATAGAAGTTGTGTATGAAGATGAGGGGTATGACCCGATTGGGGCAATTGTTATCAAAAAAGATGGTGATGGTACACCTTGTATTTGGGTTGAAGAAGATGAGATGGAAGACCCGACAATCGATATGGATTGGGAAGATAAAGGATACGATGAAGTTCAGATGGAGTTTATGGAATCAATCTACGAACGTCAGCAAGAAATGTTAAAAGAGTGTCATTATTTGGTTAATACAGATGGTGAACCGATTGATGAATATAAAGATTAATAAATAAGTTATGGCAAATCATATGGAAACTTATATCACTATTAAGAATGGTGATATCAAAGTAGCAGAAAAATTAAAGGAGATTTTCACACCAAAAGAAGGAGAGTATCAAGTTGATACTGAAGATTTGGTTAAGAGAATCTTTGGTGAAGATTCACCCGAAGAATACGATAGAGGTTGGTGTATTGATAATATCGGAGCAAAGTGGATATACTCAGAATTTGAATACGATGATAATTGCGAATACATACACCTACATACAACATCAGCTTGGAGTGTACCACAAGGTTTATTGGAACGATTGGCAAAGGTTCTTTCTGAAGTAAAAGAAGATTGTTATATCATTGGAACGTATGAAGATGAATCGTATGACCCATGTGGAGCATTTGTGTATGCTGATGATTATGATGATATCGAAGATTGGGATGGTGAGATTGATTATGATAAAATGTGGGAAGATGATGAATATCGAGATGAGTTGTATGAAAACTTTAACGAACTCAGAGATGAGTTGGAGTCTTTTTATTTAGAATACCTAACAGATAAAGAAGAAAATCCGGAAGATTACGAATAATCTATTATATTTATATTAAAACCAAACTACTATGAGCCTAAAGGAGAAAATCGCAAAGAAAATCTTAGAATTAAAGTTGAACTCAGCTACCAAACATATGAAGGGAGCTATTCAACAACTACAACAAAAGTATGATGAGTTGGTAACGGAAACTCAAAAAGAGGAGAAGTAAATTAAGGTTAAATTTTTTGAAAAAAGTTGGGATTTTATTTGGAAGTCTCAACTTTTTTTTGTATATTTACATAGTAAATGAGTGGGGATGTTCCCACTGTGTTAAACCCTTTAAACCTTAAAACTATGAATTATTTAGTACAACCACAGTCTCTTATCGATAGAGCAATTAGAATCCCATCATTTTCTTCGATGTTTTCTAAAGAACAAATCCAATTTTCTGAATTAGTAGATGTAGCAACTCAGATAGTTGAAGAGTGGAGTTCCGATTGGGATGAAGGACATGGATTTGGTTCATCTGATGGAACTTATATGTTGAAAGATTTTATCGATACAGTTATTAGTAACTTCACTAATAGTGTTTATAATAAAAGTGGATATCAAACGGTATTCAATCCAACTTTATCAGTAGAATACAAATATACTGAATCAGAATTGGTATCATTTGAAGATGATGGGCAATTTTAAAATATTAGTGTAAAAAAAAGTAAGAAATAATTTGGTATTCTCATTTATTTTTCGTATGTTAGTACTGTTAATGAGTGAGAGTTAAACCCCCTTTAAACGAAACGAAATGAAAAATTATCAAGCCCTTTTAATGATTATAGCCGGTGTTGGATTGGTTATCGGAATGGTTAACGGAACTATTCAGAACTACATTGGATTTGCCGATGTGTTGAATGAGATTATCTTCACCATTTTAGGTGGTATGATTCTATTGGGTGGTATCGTTGGAATGGATTACAAAAAGATTTTAAAAGCATTAATTTAAACCCTTAAAACTATAAAATTATGAATTCTAAAGTATTAGTACACTGTCAGTATTTTGAGAACTACAACGTTGATATCAACGGATTTGGTGAAGTTCCACATTGGAAACCAAAAGGTGGACACACCTTTCAAATGCCGATTGATTCGGATATTATGATGTACGCTGATGAGGATAAGGTTATCCAAGCCATCACTAATTTGGTGGAATCTCAGAACTCAATCGCTGAGAAGTTTGAGTATATTGAGCATGAGTTAGTATTCTCAGAACCAACCTTAGTTGAAGGGTTGAAGGAAGAGATTCAGAAACTACATTCGGAGGCTGCATGATTTTAGAATGGATTATTTGTGGTATTTTGGTTATTGGTTGGAATGGTTTCCTTGTGTGGAAAATGTATAAGGATAAAAATTTGGATAAGTAGAATGAAAAAGGTAGTAATTTTCGATTTAGATGGTACGTTAGCCCTAATCGATAAACGTAGAGAGAAAGCATCTCTACCGAATGGTAAAATGAATTGGAAGGAATTCTTCTCTCCTCAGAACATTCAATTAGATGAACCTAACCAGCCAGTGATTGAAAGTTTCAAAGCAATACAAAAGGCTGGATTCGTTTGTGGTGTGTTTAGTGGTAGAGATGATATTAGTAAAGAAGAAACCAAAGATTGGTTGAATCAACATGGTATCGAACCGAGTTTCTTAAAAATGCGTAAGCATGGAAGTTTTACACCTGATGATACGTTGAAAAAACTTTGGTTAGATGACTTAATAGATTTAGGTCACGAAGTGATGTGTGTCTTTGATGATAGAGACAAAGTAGTTAAGATGTGGAGAGAGAATGGAATCAGTTGTTTCCAAGTAGCTCCAGGTAACTTTTAATAAAGAACCCGACAACGGACAAGGCTTAGGCGAGTGAGAGTTTAATGTGTATGTAGGAGAACATAGTTCGTTTGCACTAAAGAAAGTTAAACTCAACAAATCGGTGGGATGCGAGTGGTTGACCACGGGTTCAATTAAAACAAAGAGAAATGAAAGAGTTATTTTTATTAAGAGGAGTATCAGGTAGTGGTAAATCAACCCTAGCAAAATCTTTAGGGGGAGACCATTTCGAAGCCGATATGTATTTTATGAAAAATGGAGAATACAAATTCAATCCATCGAAATTAAAACATGCCCACGAATGGTGTAAGAATTCAACTGAGGCGTCAATGGCTGATAGTAAAATAGTCATTGTTTCAAATACATTCACACAAGAATGGGAAATGAAGCCTTATTATGAACTTGCTGAAAAATATGGTTATAGAGTCTATTCTTTAATTGTAGAAAATAGACACGGAGGAGTAAATGAACATGGAGTACCAGAAGAGGCACTTCAAAGAATGGAAAATCGTTTTGAAGTAAAATTAAGATAAGATGAACTTACAAACATTACATAAGTATTATGAAGAAGGTTGGTTGATTAAACAAACTCACCCGACTCTTCCTTTGACCATTTGGAACTACTCTCAAACTACTCAGTACGAAGGTAAGTGGGATGAGATTACTTTACAATGTAGAGGATTGGTTACTGATGATAAGGGTAATGTTGTAGCTCGTCCATTCAAGAAGTTCTTTAATATGGAGGAAGAGAAACATACTGAAACTGAAGAGTATGAGGTATATGAGAAAATGGATGGTTCGTTAGGTATTGCATTTTATTATGGTAGTAAATGGATTTTTGCCTCTAGAGGTTCTTTTACTTCTGAACAAGCAATTAAAGGTGGTGAGATGTTTAAAGATAAATTTCAACAATCTCACTTCTCCAAAGATTCAACTTATATGTTCGAAATTATATATCCAGAAAATAGAATTGTTGTAGATTATGTAGGAGCAGAAAGATTAGTTTTATTAGGTAGAATCGGAACCAAATCAGGTGAAGAATATTCGTTAGACCAATTTAGAAAGAATGGATATGATGTTGTTAGACAATATAGTACTAACAAATATAGAAACCTAAAAAAAATAATAGGTAATAATTTTGAAGGATTTGTAGTTAAGTTCTCAAATGGTGATAGATGTAAAATCAAAGGTGAAGAATACATCAGACTTCATAAGATTATGACAGAAATCTCTACTAAATCTGTATGGGAAGTTCTTTCCAATGGTGATAATATGGAAGATTTGTTGAAAGATGTACCTGATGAGTTCTACTCTAAAATCAAAGAGTATGAGAATGAGTTGTTGGGTGAGTTCAAAAAAATCAAACATAAATACGAATGGTATTTTTCTTTGATGCCAAAAGATGATAGAAGGAAGTTTGCCTTTTCCGCAAGAGAAACCGAATTTCCATCAATTCTATTCAATATGTTAGATGGTAAAGATGTTGGTCCAATCATTTGGAAAATCATCCAACCTGAATTTAGAAAATTGTAAAATAAATTTGGTAGTTCCAACTTTTTTTCGTATATTTGAAATATGAGAGAGATTAAGAAGTATTTGAGTATTCAGCAGAAAGAGTGGTTATCACGATTATTAGTTGTATCAACCATTCCAGCTCATTATAAATCCGTTATTTGTAATGTGATTGCAAAGGATTGTTACAATAATGAAGAACAATATTTATTAAATCTATTAAGAGAAGATTATGGAAAAGGTTATTAAAGATGGTAAAGTAGGTGTATTGGTATCACCTGGCTATGGAGCCGGATTCTCAAGTTGGGGTGCACCTGAAGAAGCAATCTTCAGTCCTACTTTGATTGAGTTGGTTGAGGAAAAACACAATATGGAATTCGTTCCAAATGAAAAGGGTGGAATTACCCAACTTAGAGTTTGGGATGACCCTAAGTACAAAGAACTGATTCAGAAAATGATTGATTTTGTTGAAAAGACATGGGAAGATGTTTACTCTGGTGGAGTACCGGATTTACAGGTAGTTTGGATACCTGAAGGTTCTAAGTTCATCATCGAAGAATACGATGGTTCTGAATCTTTACAATTAATGGATGAAACTAATTGGATAACAGCATAGAGTTATGAGTAAAGTAAAAGGATATACTGAAAAGATTTTCACTCAAGATGAGGTGAATGATATCTTAGAATCTATTGAAGATATGGTAGGTGATTTAAGTTGGGATTATGATAGAATGAGTTCCAGCGGAAAAGAAACCTATGATAAGTTAGATAAGTATTTACAAAATCTTTGATGAAAGAGGTTGATGAAGAATTAGCTAAAGCATTGATGAAAATTGATAAGTGGTTATTTTTGAACCAACCTTATGATTTGACTAATATTGTTGAAGCTAGTAGGGAGATTATCACAAAGATTCAGGAAAGGGGATATTATTCTGAATACGAACGTGATTTATTAAATGAATTAAGGGAGCAATATCTTAACGATATAAAAACCAACAATTAAGTTTAATTAATATTTATATATATGAAAAAGTTCTTAGGGATTTTGACAACATTTTTATTATTAAGTTCTACTTCTAATACTCATAGTAGTAAGAAGGTAATTTCAGTTTTGGAATTGGAACCAAAACCAATAAAAGAAATAGTTGTTGAGGTACCAGAAGTGAAACCAATTGAGCTAGTAGAAGCACTAATCATAGTGGAATCACAAGGAAACGATTCAGCAATTGGCGATACGCATTTAGGAGCACCATCAGTTGGAGTTTTACAAATCAGACCTATTATGGTTAGAGAGGTAAATCGGATATTGAAACTGAAGAAAACGAAACTTAGATTCAAATTAAGAGATAGATTTGATAGAGATAAATCCATTCAAATGTTTACAATTTGGAAAGAGTTTCATCACAAAGATTCGGATTTTGAAACCATAGCAAGAAATTGGAATGGTGGACCGAATGGTTATAAAAGAAGTAGTACTCTACATTATTGGAAAAAAGTAGAAAATGAATTGATAAATTAAATAATAAATTTATTGTACAATAGATGGTAAATACTAAGATACGAAAAATACTATCCAATGAGATAGAGAGACAGAGAGAAGAACATAACTTTATTGCATCCGAAAACTTCGTATCTCAAGAAGTAATGTACTTTTGTGGTTCTGGGTTCACTAATAAATATGCTGAGGGTTATCCCGATAAACGATACTACAATGGGTGTAAGTATTATGATGAATTAGAAACCTATGGTATTGATTTAGTTACTAAAATTTATAGTTGTAAATTTGCTAATATCCAACCACATAGTGGTGCTAATGCAAATCTAGCAATCTTTAAAGCATTCTTACAACCCAATGATACTATATTGGGAATGGATTTATCAGCAGGTGGACATTTATCTCATGGTTCACCAGCTAATATTAGTGGGAAGTGGTTTGATAATCATTTTTATGGAGTAACCGATGAAGGTTGGTTAGATTATGATAAGATTGAAGAGCAGGCTAAAGAGATTAAACCTAAGATGATTATTGCTGGAGCATCCGCATATCCTCGTCAAATAGATTTCAAAAGATTTAGAGAAATTGCTGATTCAGTTGGAGCATATCTATTAGTTGATATGGCTCATTATAGTGGATTGATAGCTGGAAGAGTTTATAAATCACCATTATCATATGCGGATTTTGTAACTTCTACAACTCACAAAACGTTGAGAGGAGCAAGAGGTGGTATGATTCTTTGGAATGATGAAAAGTATACAAAGAAAATCAATGGAGCAGTTTTCCCTGGTACTCAAGGTGGTCCTCTAATGAATCAAGTGGCTGGTAAAGTACAAGCATTTTCTGAAGCATTGGAATCTCAATTTGAGAGATATTCAAAAAATGTGTTAGATATGGCTAGATATATGTGTGATATTTTAAGAGAAGAAGGTATTAAGTTAACAACTAATGGAACCGATTCTCATATTATCCTCATTCATACAGAAAACAAATCAGGTAAAGAAGTAGCAGATACTTTGGAATCTGAGTATAATATTGTAGTAAATAAAAATAGTATACCAAATGACCCAAAGGGAGTTTGGGAAACGTCTGGTATCCGAATAGGTACTGCTGCAATGGTTACCAAAAAAGGAGCCGATAAGGAATATTTTAAAGATATTGCTTTGAAAATAGTAAACACAATTAAGTAAAAAATTATGAAAAAAACGTTATGGATAGCTTTAGGGTTATTTTTCGTAGGTATGGCCTATGTTGGAGTTATTTTACCCGGAGTACCAACCACATTCTTTGTGATACTTGCTGCTTGGGCATTTAGTAAATCTTCTGAAAAGTTTAATAAATGGATACACGAACATCCATTATTTGGTAAGTACCTAACCAATTGGGAAACCAAAAGAGTCTATCCGAAGAGAGGTAGATACGCTATGGTAGGTGTGATGAGTTTATCACTTATCTCAATGTATTTCACAGTTCCACTTAGAGTTGTGGGATATGCTGCATTTACGTTTCTATTGATTATCGTATGGGCATTTAGGTACCCTGGTTCGGTAGAAGAGTATGATAGGAGAGTTAAAGAAGGAAAGAAAATCGGTTGGTTTAAATAGATATTCTTTTGAGATTCTTAGATAAAGGTTATGGATTTAAAATATTATATCCCACTATCGATTTCTTTTTAAATGAGATTGATGGTGGGAATTATTTCAATTATATACGTTTTAATCACGGAATAATTGATGGGTTCATATCATACTATGATTCACCAACTGAGCTTGAGGCTGATTTTAATGAAGGTGGTGTTGATTTAGTTCTTAATAATATACGAAGTAATTACCCATTATGGAATTATCTATATGGTATTGATTTAAAAAATCAGTTATCAACCTGCCTTAATTTATTGTTCAACCTATCCCACAAAAATATAATTGCTGGATTTGATTCAAATATTGGTATGGGATTTGGTAAGGGTGAATTTCACTATAAACACCCAAAGGAACTTAAACGAATAGAGTTTATAAATTATTTTGTAAAATACAATAATATAGATTCATATTATACGGGCTTACCCAAACATTGGGTTATAATGGGTGAATTACCATATCTCATAAATAGTTTAGAGGATAGGGGATTTAAACTAATATTTTTAGGACCCGAATATGTTAATCATATATCAAACAAATTAAGTTCTAATATAGTAAACATAAACATACCATTATCTAAAGCCAATGAAACATTTGATAGTACATTAGATTTAATCGAATCGGAATCAAATGGTTATAAAACTATTGTTTTCAACTCAACTGGACATATACTATCATCTGTATTGGTTGATAGGTTTAAGGATACTAATATATCAACCTTTGATTTTGGTAGGGGGTTTGATTGGTTGCTGTTAGGTGAACCTGATAAGGTACCACATTATGATGAAAGTTGGATTAGTTATTATAAAGATAATGCCGAATCTAAATTTAAGAAATTTATAAATGATGTTAGGAACGGGTTACACTTAATATCAATGAAATCTGTAAATTTAGAGTATACCAATATCTCAACACACATACCAACATTAGAATACTTTTTAAACAAAATCAATTCAGGTGAAACTATAAAGTTACTAAGAATTAATCACGGATTTATAGATGGTATCTATCATGCATATAATGGTAGGTATTCTGATTTTATTAATGATTTTAAACAAAAAGATTATGTGAAAATTGCTAAAAACATAGTGTATAGTTACTATGATAAGCAGTGGGGATTTTCACATTACCATAAAAATATTTCGTTTGAAGTAGAACATTCATCATCTAATTTGATGGAATTGTTAACAAATTACGATACATTATATGATAAGTTGGATATAGCTATATCGTTGGGTGTTGGTTTAAATGAATTTTGGGGAGTGTGGGATAAAGATTACCCATTACAAATTGGTAGAGGAAAAGTAGCAGATGTAATCACCACAAATACTGAGAACAAATTCTTATACTCAGGTATGTTTAAATACTTTACTATAATGGGAGAGTTACCAAAAATATTTGAATTATTAAATAAAAATAACTACAATGTGGTGTTTTTAGGGCCTGAAAAGTTTGGTGGGTATATTGATATGTTTAACGTAGAAAATGGAAACTTTATACAAATACCATCCAGAGGGGCAATAAAAAATATAGGTGAATTCATTGATGATGTAAGAAGAATCGATAGTACAAACTCCAATAAAACTATGGTATTTTTACAATGCGGGCATATCATATCGGCAAGTATTATAAAAGAATTTTTGAATACTGATATATCAATTTTGGATATTGGTAGAAGTTTTGATATTCTAATGAAAGATGAATTTATAGGTAAAGGGCAAGATGTTGAAGATTGGACTGGGGTAGATAAAGAATTATTGATTCGGCATGTAAAAAATATACAAAATAGTTTTTAATTCACAAATATTTTTCGTATATTTGTAAAAATAAATAAATATGGCTAATGGAATTTATAAGGTTACTGAAGAATTCGAAGAGAAACTAGCTCACTATACTGGAGCTAAATACGCAGTAACGGTTGATAATATGAGTAATGCATTGTTCTTATCATTGTATTATGAAAATCATATTAAAAAGAGTATTAAGGGTGGATTTGTTTATTGTCCAAAAAGAACATATCCATCGGTTCCGTGTGAAATTATTCACGCTGGATTGAAGGTTGAGTTTACCGAAAACTATGGATGTTTGGATATGGAAAAGGGTACATTGAAGGGTGCATATGAATTGGGTAACTCAAATGTATATGATTCAGCATTAACATTCACCGCAGATATGTATCTGAAAGGTACTCATATGTGTGTATCCTTTACAGGTCCTTACAAACACTTCAAACTATCTAAAGGTGGTGCAATCCTAACTGATGATTATGATGCGTATCTTTGGTTTAAGAGAGCTAGATATAGTGGAAGAAGAGAATGTTCATACCACGATGATAATTTCGATATGTTAGGTTGGAACTTCTATATGATGCCGGAACTTGCAGCTAGAGGATTATTACTAATGGGGCAGTTCTATGAAATTGGTGGAGCTAAGAAACACAATGAAGATTTGGAGCTACCTTACCCAGATTTAAGTAAATTTGAAATATATACACAATAAGTTATGGTTAATAAAATGGGTAACTACTATGAAGATTTTATAGTAGGGGATGTATTTGAGCATTCACAATCCAAAACAATATTTGAATCGGATAACAATATCTTTTCACTACTAACATTAAATGGGCACCCAATTCATACAAATTTGGATTATGCATCAAAATCACAACACAATAAAATATTAGTAGTAGGTACATTGGTATTTAGTTTAGCAGTTGGGATTACTGTACCTGATATTAGTGGAAAAGCGATAGCAAATTTAGAATACCTAAATATTAAACATACAAACCCAGTTTTTATAAATGATACAATCTATGTATCCTCCGAAATATTAGATGTAAGGGAATCAAAAACAAAATCAGATAGAGGTATAATCCATGTAAAAAGTTTAGTATATAATCAGAATAACGAAATTGTACTTACATTTGAAAGAAAAGTTTTAATAAAAAAGAAATGATAGCAAGAAGCCTTTTATTTGTGCCAGGTCATAATGATAGATTTATGGAAAAATCTATTAGTTCAGATGCTGATATCCTACTTCCTGATGTGGAAGATTCAGTACAACCCACCTCCAATAAACAATTGGCTAGAGATATCATAGTTAGATTTGCAAAAGATGGTAAATATAGTGGTAAGTTAGTATTCCCACGTGTAAATTCACCTGAGAGTGGAGAACTTATATCGGATATAACTCAATTAACAATTAATGGTATAAATGGGTTTATGTATCCAAAAGCGAAAACAGGTAATGATATTTACTTTTTTGATAAGTTATTGGAATCAATTGAAACACAAAAGGGATTTCCGATAGGAACATTCAAAATAATCCCACTAATAGAAACGGCAGCTGCAGTTTTAAATGCACAAGATATATGTACAGCATCAAATAGAGTAGTTGCAATTGCATATGGATGTGAGGATTTTATAACTGATTTAAAGGGTGTACATGATTCAGATGATACAAGTTTATTTGTACCGAGAGCTATGATTGCAATGGCTGCTAGAGCAAATGGTGTTATCCCAATTGATACCGTCCACGTAAACATCAATGATTTGGATGATTTGGAAAAGAACCTAAAAGTGGCAAAACGTTTAGGTTTTGAAGGTATGTTATCATTACATCCAAAAGAACTACCATTAATTCACAAATATTTCTCACCATCTGTTGAGGAAATCGATAATGCCAAGCGTATTATAGAATTATACAATCAATCTGAAGTAAATGGTAAGGGAGTTGCTTTATTTGGTGATGAATTAATAGGTCCTCCAATGGTAAAGGATGCAAAGAATTTATTAAATAAATGGATTAAATAATGAAAAAATTAGTAATATTAGGTGGAAGTGGTATTGGTATGATTGCCGCAAACATAGCAAAAGAGAGTGGTGAATATGAAGTGATGGGTTTCTTAAATGATGTAATACCAATAGGAACTAACATCGGTAAATACGATACCATACCTGTAATAGGTACAACTGATGATATTCAGTACTATTTAGATAATGATTACTACTTCTTCATAGCCTACGTTGGTATGAAACGAGAGCAAGAAACTTTTGAGAAAATTGAAAAGTTTAATATTCCACCACATCGATATGCAACTTTAATCCATAAGACGGCAATCGTTCCACATGGATTTTGTAGTATAGGTTATGGTGTTTTGATGGCTCCTTTAAGTCAAATTTCTCCTGATACAACTATTGGTGATAATTGTATATTACTTGCTAATTCTTTTTTGGGACATGATAGTACGATGAAAAGATTTGCTCATTTAGCCACTAATAGTGTAGTGGGTGCAAATGTTGTAGTTGGTAGAGGTGTACATATGGGTAGTAATTCTACTGTTCGTGAAAAGGTAAATATTGGAGATTTTTCTTTAGTAGGTTCAGGTGCGGTTGTTCTAAAAGATGTAGCTGATAATTCAATTGTAGTTGGGAATCCAGCAAAAGAGTTGAAATGATTGGAATAATGCAACCATATTTTTTCCCATACATTGGTTACTTTCAGTTAATCGATTCAGTTGATACATATGTAAACTTAGACCATGTATCTTTTATGAAACGAAGTTATATGGTAAGAAATGTATTAAAAACTGATATCAAGGTTAATATACCCGTATTAAATGGTAGCCAAAACAAAAGTTGTACTGAAGTTATGGTTTTATTTGATGGTAAGTGGTTTACCAAACTATTAAAAACTATTGAGTTCAATTATAGTAAAAGTAAGAACTATTCGGAAATAGTAAATAGATTTATATTACCATTAGAAAATTATAATGGGCTGAGTATTTCAGAATTTAATTTGAATATAATAAAAGAAGTATGTGGTTATTTGGACATAAAAACCGAAATAATTGATAGTAGTGTTGGTTTAACTGAATTAAAGAAAGGTGATGGGTTAATTGATATTTCTAAGAAATTAAATCACAACTCATATGTAAATTCAATTGGGGGGCAGAAGTTATACCAAAAAGAATATTTCAAATCAAAAGATATTCAGTTAAATTTTATTGAAATGGGTGATGTTCAATTTAAAAACAAATATGCTTCAATATTGGATTTATTGTTTGAGTATGATAGAGATTACATAAAAAATGAACTTAAAAAGTATAGATTACTATGAATACAATAGCAATATTTGGAGCACCTAGAAGTGGTACAACTTGGTTAGGTCAACTATTTAATAGTTCACCAAATACATTATATCGATATCAGCCATTGTTTTCATATGAATTTAAAGATTATTTGAGTGAATCAAATACAAAACAAAATATAAAACAATTTCATTCCAATTTGGTTAATGCTAGTTCTGAGTTTGTACTCACTAATATTGAATTTTTAAAAGAGGAAACTACTCATTTGGTATGGAAAGAAGTTAGATATCATCACATAACTAACAATTTACTTAAAAACTCAGATGTTAAAATCGTATACATAAAACGAAACCCAATAGAAGTATTGAATTCTTGGTATCAGGCTCCAAAGGAGTTTGATAATAGTTGGGATATACAAACTGAATGGAGATATGCTCCATCTAAAAACCTAAATAAAGTTGAAGAGTTCAATGGTTTTGAAAAGTGGTTAGATGTTAATGAAATCCACCACAAAAATAAAGAGGAATTTAAGGATAGGGTTCTTATAGTTGATTACGCTGAACTTAAATCGGATACTGTAAATTGTGTTAAGGATATTTTTAAATTTTGTGATATACCATACACCAATCAAACGAATGATTTTATTATAGATAGTACCACAAAACATAGTACAGATAGTTATTCCGTTTACAAAAGCCGTAAATTGGATATAAAACTACCTACAAACATTATAGAAGAAATTAAAAATTCTAAAAGAGTAAATAAATACATAAAATGGTAGTAGTTGGATTAATACTATTTACAACTTTAGGGATTATTTCTGCATATTTAAGATATTCGGAGTACAAATAGTTGTATAACTCAAATATTTTTCGTATATTTGTATAAACAAAATCAAAATATAATGTCCAAACTAAAAATAGCTTTAATAGCACACGATGGTAAAAAAGCATCAATGGTTTCTTTTGTAATGAAACGATTGGATTTTTTCAATAAAAAGAATGTAGAAATCGTAACTACGGGAACAACTGGTAGTATGATTAAAAACGCTGGTGTGGATAAAGTAGAAAGAGTAGCATCCGGCCCTATGGGTGGTGATGCTGAGATTGGGGCAATGGTAACTAGAGGTGAAATTAATGCCGTTATCTTTTTTAGAGACCCCTTAGATAAGCACCCACACGATGTGGATATTTCGATGTTAATGAGGTTATGTGATGTACATGATATACCATTAGCAACCAATTACAAATCAGGCCATATCGTAATTAAACATTTTATAAACAAACAAAATTAATGGAAGTATTTTTGGTAATCGCATTTAATAAGGAGAACTTCTATCCTGTTGGTATATGTGATAATTTAATATTGGCTAAACAATATGCTCAAAGAGAGTATAAAGAACGAGCCAAATCCCATCGTATAAGAGTATTCAAAAAAATGATGAATGCACCACAAATGATGGAAGATAAAATCGTTTACGAACTATAACAAAACAAAATAAGTTATGCAAAATACAGCACTAACATATGATGATATCCAATTGGTTCCAGCCTTTTCGAACATCAAATCAAGAACAAATATCAAACTACACACTCTATTGAGTAGAAGATACGGATTACTGAATCCGATTGTAGCTTCACCAATGGATACAGTTTGTGAGTTTGAAATGGCTTATAAAATGGCTGGATTGGGTGGAGTTGGATGTATTCACCGATTTATGAGTACAATTCACCAATGTGATATCGTAGAAAGGTTGCACTATTCAATCTATGGCGAAGGGTTTGGTGGAACAATTGCTGAAAGTTGGGGAGTGATGTACGATGATTGGCATGCTGAAATGAAACTTGTACCAATTATGGCAGCAATTGGGGTTCAATCTGAGGATAAGAAAAGAGCAAAAGCATTAGTTGAAAGTGGAGCAAATGTACTTTTGATTGATGTAGCTCACGGAGACCACCAAAATGTGATTGATATGATTGAGTGGTGTAAGGGAAATCTACCAAAGCATGTAGATATCATTGCTGGTAATATCGCTACTCAAGAAGCAGCTGATAGATTGATTGATGCTGGAGCTGATGGTTTGAGAGTTGGAATCGGTGGTGGTTCACTTTGTACAACTCGAATCAAAACGGGATTTGGTGTACCAAATGTAACTTCATTAGAAGAGGTACTCAAAGTTGCTGAGGTTCCTGTTATGGCTGATGGGGGTATCCGAACTTCTGGTGATATTTCAAAAGCATTAGCCATTGGAGCATCGAATGTAATGTTGGGTTCACTATTGGCTGGAACCGATGAATCTCCTGGTAAAATCTTAGAGAAACCAAACGGATTGTACAAACGATATAGAGGTTCAGCATCATTGGAAACGAAAACAGTCCACGGACAAGCTGCAAGAAATGTAGAAGGTGAATCAACTGTAATTCCATATAAAGGTGGAGTTAAATTCATCATAAACGGATTATTGGATGGAGTGAAATCAGCCCTATCATATGCTGGAGCAGATACCATCGATACCTTTATACCACAATATGTAGTAGTAACCAATGCTGGACAGAATGAGGCTAAACCACACTTACTATAATGTTGAAATGGTGGAAAACATATAAAGAAAAGAATCAAAAGATTTTAGATTTGGAAACCCAAATCAAGCTCATGCAAGAACATATTCAATCTCAAAAAGAAGAGATAATTAACTCAAAAAAGCAAATACGTGAGCTTGAAATGATGTGGGATATTGAAACTACTAAACGATACTAATATGTTTATTTACTTACTAATTGGAACCTTAGTTACAGTTTTCTTTGATATTGTATTGAGAGGTGGGGAGCATGAATTGAACAATTTTGAGAGAATCCTTATATTTGTAATATGGCCTATTATGTTACTTTGGTTTGGATACCACCTCATTAACGAATTTAGAAAATCCGATAAATGGAATTCAAAATAGAAACCAATGAGCATATAATATCGGTAACTGATGGGTACATTATCATTCAGAAAATTGAAAGTGAAGAGGAACCAATTATAAAGAAAATAGAAGAGTTGGATACAATTCATAAGATAGGTATAAACTCAATATATCCAATAATTAAACTATTGATTGATGAGATATAATCTAACACCAAAGCAATATAAGTGGTTATTGGAGGTATGTTATGGAGATATCCAATACCAAAAAGTACCATGGGAAATCCGAAGTAAAGCATACTATGTTCTGAGAGAATGTGGATACAATAGAGAATACAATTCAGAATTCAGACACGAATTACTTTGGTTAAGAGATAAATATATCGAATGGTATAAGACCATAGATATGCTCGATGATTTACCTTTTTAAGATATGATTAAAAACCCACCCCAAAAAGGTGGGTTTTTTATATCAAAATAATTCAATTTTTATTTGGATATATCAAAATAATTTAGTATATTAGTAGTGTTAATGAGTGAGAGTTAAATCCTTTAAAATCCTAAAATTATGAGTAAAAAAAGAAAGAAAGTTAAATTTAGTTTCAATACCTGTTCACTATTGAGTGGTGTATCGGATTTGTATCAAGACCTATTAGATGGTGGAATGAATTCCGAAGAAGCTCTTCACCACATAATGGGTGAAGCAATATTGAATTACCACTTAGAAAAGAAATACCCAAAGTGGTTACCCTCGGATATAACTCAGATTGATGATGGTAATTACGAAGTACAATTGAAAAAAATTGAATTTTGTTAACCTATAAACCCTAAAACAAATAAAGATGAATAAATTACAACTAACAGCCGAATATGTATTAGAACAATTGGATATCCTAAAAAGAAAACCCCATTTGAAACCTTTAATCAAAAGATGTATTCAAGTTGCGTGTTGGGATAAGGCTAATACACAAGAATATTTTACTGGAATGATTTCTGAATCAGCCTTGGAAAGTGGTGAAAGAGTAAAAGAACATTGGTATGGTGGAACTCAATTAGCATTGGATATTATGAATTTGGAAAATCCTACAACAGATATCATCATAAACGAAATCAAATCTAAATTAACTTGGAATTGGACAACTAAAGAAGAAAATCAAACATTGAAACACAATGGGCAGGATTACTCAAAGATAAGTAAGTTGGTAAAGTATTAGAACGGTAGGTATAAACGCAGTTTTGGAATTAAACAACGTATTGCAGATATGATACGTTGATTAACTTAAATTAATAAAAAAATGATATTACATCTTATAAAATTTATATTTAGCAAACAATACAGAAAACAATGTGTTATATCTGATGTTATGTGTAGTTGTGGTAAGTACGAAAAATGTATTAGAAAAATAAAAGTAAAAGAGGGAGGTTACTTTGGCAATACTAAATTATATGTAGATACTAAAGACCATTTTAGATGCGGAAAGGTGCAAGAACGAATTAAGCAAATGAAAAAATCATTTAACAATTACACATTTTAAAATTACGAAATTATGGACGAAAAGATTTTTAAACAAGATGCAAAACAAATAGTTGACTTAGCATTTGACAAGAAACTATTTAAAGATGAAATTACAAGAGATGATATGAATGCCTTTGAAGAATTAATAGACTTTCTTTTATCGAGTAGATACGAAAGTTATAAAAGAGCAGAAAAATTACTGATAAGTTTAAAGGAATAAAACGGAAGTGTGAAAACACTACCAATACAATAGTTATAAGAGATAACCATAACTAACTCAGAATAACTATGTATACCAAAGAGCAAGTAGAAAGAGGATTAAATCAACAGAGAAGAAAGTATGAAAATATCCTAATCGATATAATGTTCAACCTATTGGATATAGAAGAACAATTAGAAGATAGAGAGGATATCATAGAAGAGATAGAAAGGTTAAAGATAAAGATAGGAAAGGAGCTGAAGGATTAATCTAAAAATTATTGAAATAAAGCTTGTATATATCATTTTAATTTTGTATATTAGAAACATAAAAGTTAAACCAATAAAACCATAAATTAATATCTTATGCCTAAAGCAAAATCAATAGCAAATAGAAAAAGCGCTAAAAAAGGAAAGTGGACCGAAATGGTAATCAAACAGGTCCTAAGCAAACTAAAAATTAGAATGGAAACCCCAATTAGAGTGAATCCGGCTGAGTGTCCGGGTTATAGTATGAATTGTGATTTCCAACTACCCCATCTGAAAACATTTTTAGAGGTTAAATCTTCTTTGAGAGATGCGGGATTATTCAAAATCTTCACTCAAGCAAAAGCCTACAAAAAGTTATTTCCTAATTTCAAATTTATAGTAATTGTAACACAACAAACTGGAGATGAAACGAAACGGAATATGATTCACCTTTTATCAAACCCTTACATAGATGATGTTCTTTATATTAACAAAAATGAAATGGGTAAATCAATATCCGAGAGTAAGCAATTTTTGAAAGGAATTACAACTAAGTACTTTGAGGAGTTAATGATGAAACAAATAAAAGGTGAAGCAATCAAAATTATAGAATCTAAGGATTTGGATTTTGAAGATAGATATGTACCATTCTTAACAACACCAATGAGAATGTTATTGGAACAAAGAGGAATCAATGTTGAAGATTTCCAAAGAAGTGGAGTACTTCAATAAGGAATCCAACGCTAGAATAACACAAAAAAAGAACCCACCCCATAAAGGTGGGTTTTTTCATTGAATGATATATCATACCAAAACCCGAATTTCACCACTTAATGAATGAGATATCCTACAAGCCCGAATCCCACCAACTCGAAGTTTGAAAACCTTACTAAAAATAAAATAGCAAGGAATAAGAATAATAAAAGAATAGATAGTAATAAAGGAATAAGTAATAGAATACATAAAGAACTATATAAAGGAATAGATATATAACTCAGTATAGTAAGTAGTAATAGAAGAGATAGAAGAAAGAATAAAGAAAGAGTAGAAGGTAACCCCGTAAAACACTCCCTACACTACCCCACTCAAACACTCCTAAAGAAGCTATTATGATACCCCTAATCCTTAACCCCACTAAAATCACCTAAAGCAATGTAGGTATAATATTTATATATAGATAGGTTTATTTACTACTCTATCCCACTACCTACCACTTTTACCCACTTTCTCCCACCAAATAATAGAGTAACGAAGGAATGAGCTAGGAAAATACCCTATCATTACCATTAGGAGGCTTATGTGTGTGTTGTTCGCTCGCAAAACTTTTTCCTGAGAGATTATACCACACTACTAGCAAAAGCCTACTACCAACACCTTTTAAGAGAGAAAACCCCTTAGAGAGCCTCTATGAAGCTAAGCTAAATTCGGGCTTGAGAAGAAGCTGTAAGGACAAAGATACGAAAAAAAATCCACATATACAAATAAAGTTATTAACAAAAAGTTATCAACACCCTTACTAGCCTATATCGTAAGTAGCTGGGTTATAGAGGGTTACAACCCCATAAAAACTTATGAACAATGGGCTGTTGAAAAGAAATAGCTAAAAAATTTGGATATATCATTTATTTTTTGTATCTTTAAGGGAGGGTGGGTGGCTGAATACATTCATAATGATAGAGAGGGAGCAGATAACCAGCAGAGGTGGGCAAAACCTTTGTATGCACTATTAGGGAAAACTAAAGCAGGCGTTGCTGAGAGGGGTTTTGGAGGAAACGGAATGAGCTGAAATTAATCTATCAAAATTGAAAATAAATCCATTTTTATTTGGATATCTCAGGAATTATTCGTATGTTAGTACTGTTAATGAGTGAGAGTTAAACCCTTTAAATGAAATGAAGATGAAGAATGTAAAAGAATTGTTGAAGCGTTGGAAGTACGAATTGGCTGAAGAAGAAATGAGTTATACTACTGATTGGAGTGAGGAGCAGTTTGAAGCTATGGGTACTATGATTGAAGAATTGGAAGAAGCCATTACGAAAGATGGGAACACCATTGGAAAGTGGGAAGTAGTGGGAGAACAAACTAAACATAATCTTAAATTTTAATATATGATTTGTCAAATAGTAGATATCAACGGAGTTCCAGTTAATGATTACATCTATAATGATTTAGAGTTAGCTGAAGAGTTATGTAATAACTTAGTGGAGAATTATAATGAGTATCACACTGTGAGAATCTTACAGCCGTATCCTCAAAAATAATTTGAAAAAAAGTGTTAAAATATTTGGCAGTCTCAAATATTATTCGTATGTTAGTACTGTAATTGAGTGGGGGAGTTACCACCACTATTAAACCCTTTAACGATGAACAATATTTTACTTAATGAACACTTTGGTTATGATGAAGCGATTATGGACTCTCTGATGTATGAGGATGTTACCGGTCGAATCAAAGATAGTGGAAAGAGTGGTGATGAGAGAATATACTTAACGTTGGGTTGGATGGAAAAAGAGTATAACGTAAACCTTTAAGATATGAGTAGTAAAAAAACTATTAAAGTAAAAGAGATGTTGGAGTGGGCTAACCACCAATTGGGTAGAAACGATGAGTTTGCTACTGAGAAGTTCAAAGCTGGAATTAGTGTGATGATTGAAAAGATACTAATGGATAGTGGTAATTACCAAGGGTATAACAACTACGTTGGTGGTACTACTGAGTATTGCCGTTACTACTACACTTCGAATAACTTAAACTAAAATATATGGCTTTATTAAAGAATAACAAAGGAGAGTACAAATACCAATTCAATTGGATGAATGAGAACGGAACTACAAATGGGTTCAATTCAGTATGGGCTTCTAACAAAAGGGAAGCAGTGAAGTTGGCTAAGAAGATGGAGAACCCAGCTCATTGGGCTTGGTACAATGGTAAGGAGTATATCACCGTTCCTGCTGAGGTTACCTCTGGCGGACATTGCTTTTGGAATGATGGTATGTATGTAGATGTTAAATCAATGTATAAGGCAACTCAGAAACAATCTGATTCAATGGATATGTTGAGTTGGATGATGAGTAATTAAAAATAATTTGAAAATAAGTGTTAAAATATTTGGCAGTCTCAAATAGATTTCCTATATTAGTACTGTTGTTGAGGTGGTGATTGAGATACTACTCTAACTGATGAGGCAACAAAAGTTCATTGAAATAGAATTCCGATATCAGAGTTAACCAACTCTGCTTCCCAATGGTGGGAAGGTACTAATCTCAATGTGGTGTTGAGGTAACGCGGTTCGAAACGTTAGGTATATGGAATGAGGGTTCGAACCCCTCCTATTTTACAAAATTAAATTAAACCCTTTAAACTAAATAACAATGGCAACAGCTAAGAAATTCAAATTTGAGTTGAACGGAATGACTTTCCAACTTCCAATCAAAAATGTTCAAACTACTGATTATCAAGGTAATAAGATTAAACCAATTATCCGTATGAATCACGCTCCTACTGCTTCGGTGATTAAGCAGTATGTGAAGAAGATGTATCCTGAAGTTGTGGTGAGTTCAACCTCATCATCATTCTCTATGGGTAATAGTGTGAGTGTGTACCTTTCGGATGAGAGAGGTGCTGAGGTTCGTAAAGAGATTGTTGAAGATGTTCAAGCTTTCGGAAACCAATTTGTTTACGGAAAGTTCAATGGGATGATTGATATGTACGAACATCATTCTACGGAGAACGCAACCGATAGTGGTACTCAGATAGATGCTGGAACTAAATTTCTTCACGTTCAGAACCGCCCGAAGTTTTGTTCAGTTCCTGATATCTACCGAATGATATACGATATGACTCAAACAACGAACTATGTGTTTGGAAAGATTTCCTTAGAGAAGGCAATTGAGCAAGTTAAGGGGTATGGAGCTACTCCTAACCAAATCAACAAAGCATTGGCATTAGTAAATTATTAAAAAATAATTACGAAAAAGCTTGTGTATGTCAAATGGATTTCGTATATTAGTGGTGTAGTTGAGAGAGAGAGTTAAACCCTAAAACAATAAATTATGAGTAATAAAAAAGAAAATAGCCGTTTGTACAAAACTACGTTTGAGGACGGTGTTGTTTATTTTAGTAGAGTATGTTTGAGTAAAGGATATTCTGAAAAGACCTTCATTAGTAATACCATTTCAGTTTACAAATCAAACAAAAGAAACCCATTGAGAAAAACAATGATTACTGAGTTTGAGAAGAGAGTGTTCAATGAGATTGGAACTCTTAAATGTGAAATCATTTTTGAAGGTAAGACTACTGAGGCTATGAACCTCAGAGATGAGTTGATTGAAAAGACTTTGAATTGTGGTAACAAAAATAAGAGTATCAATACTGAAGGTAGAATCTCAAAAGAGATTATCAAAGTTAAGAAGGAATTCTCAAAGATAATGAAGAGTTCAACTGGAGCTGTGGTATCTTATGTAGATAGAGAGTGGGCTAGAAAGAAAGGATTATGGGAAGTACTTAACTTTTCAAATGAGTATCCTTTGAATACTAAGTTCGTTGAAATTTTGAAACCAATTGAAAGAATTTAATTAACCCTTTAAAACATAACAGATGAGTAAAAAGTATCCGAATGGCTATTGGCCTAAGATTGAGTATTGGACTGGAAAGTTGAAAGATGAGGTAGCTAACACAAAGGAGCCTGATTTAAGGATGATAGATAAGATTCACCAAAAGTTGGATTTCTTTATTCAGAAACAATGGGATTTAGCCATCTCAGTAAAATAATTGAAATAAAGCTTGGATATGTGAATTAATTTTCGTATCTTAGTATAAGATAAATGCGGGGGAGGTCTTGAGAGAAAGACATCTACCATCCAGGTAGAAGGTGTTGAGGCGGCTTCAACCCTCCGCTCAAATTGAAAAAGAAGTTTTTGTTTTTATTATTTTATTCATATTTTTTAATTATGAGGATGTATCACTAACGCATCCTCATTATTTGCGGGAGAAGAGTTAAGAGAAACTCGCTACACATCCAGTGTAGAGAAGGTGGGGCGGTTCCATCCTTCCGCTCAAATATTATGGGAGAGCAAGTAGCTAACAATAGAGAGATGCAGGAGGTAATGTACTTACATCAGAAAGATGATAAGTGGTATATACTATCCGAACCCAAATCACCAGGCTTGGTGAAGAAGGAATACATCCCTATTGGAAACCGATTGGTATATCCTAAAAAGTGGGGAAGAAAGAAAGCAGCAAGTGTATTGTTGGACTACCTTATCGATGATAATGAGAAGATAAAGGATTCAGCAATAGAGAGATTAGAAGTATTGTATAAACTAAATAACGAAGTAGAGGATTGGAAGTAATCGATTATCAAACTATTAAGAGTAGAGTACAAAGCTTTAACAAAGAGGTTGAGGTTAGCAACTACGCAAAGGAGTTAATACTACAACTTAGTGATGGAGATGAGAAGGTTCCATTCGAAGATGCTTATACTATGGCTTATGTAGAAATAGTACAACCCAAAATGGATTACCATATTTAAAGATTATTGTTTAAGGGGTTAAACAAAGAGAAGGGAACAAAGTAACTATCTGGTGAAACGTTCCCTTTTCGCTTGCGCTAAAGCCAAGCCAATAGTGTTACTCTGGTATCAATAATTCGGATATATACCCACTAATTGTTATTGGGGTAACACTTTTTGTTTGGCTTATAATCTTATTTATACTCATTATATATTACAAACATAAATAAAACATAATAAAGCTTGTGTATATCAAATCTTTTTTGTATCTTTACATTGATGCTTCTTTCCCTATTTTTTAAAAAAGTATAGATGCACTCTCCCATAGTAAAGGTAAGAATAAAAATCCATATAGCAAAATCCTCCTTAGCTTTTTTTCATCTTTTTTCCACACATAAAAACCGAAGCTGGACTGATATAAAAATAATATAGCTAAGAATCCCTATATAGAGTACAATAGTATAGAGAGTATATACAATACTTATATAGTATGGAAGAGAAGAAGAAGAGGTATCACACCTATACATCAGAGAACACACTCATCATCCGCTGTTACCATTGTAAGAACGAATGGGAGGAGAAGGGAACACTACGGAAGTATAAGTGTAAGAAGTGTGGGAGATGGGGAGAAGGGAAGGCTGAGTTATAACTCCTCCCAGCTCAAGCGAACCGCTAGGTGAGCGCAAGTACCCAACTAAAAAAATACATAGGGGTAGGACCCCCCACCTCCCCTTCGGAGGTTTCTTGTAACTAAGGGAAATGGAAGCTGTTGCCGGGCCGGGTCTGGTCCGTTTTCATGTGGAGCCCGGTTTTTTTCTCTGGGAAACGTTGATACCCGATGACACCCTCTGGAGGGTATCGTAATACGATATGATACGAAGATATCCGATTGTGATACGAATGAGGTAAAAATAATCTATCTAATATTTGGATAGTTCAGATATATTTCGTATATTTGATTTCATTAAAACAATAAAACAAATGAATACATTTAAAGTAAACTCAGATTACAACACAATCGAAATTGATGGAACAACATATTACCATTATTCTTATGGAGGCAAGATGACATCATCTAAATCAGTTAAAGTATATGGAACGTATTGGTATGATACAAACAAACCACCCGTTGAAGAAAGAGTGTAGTATATGTGGTTCAGAGAATACCGATGATGACTTTGTAGAAGGTTACTTCGGTATTCTACCCGTATCCTTTTGTGTATGGTGTATGAGTTCCATAATGGATATGGCAAATGAATTGAACCCTTGTGAATGTAGAGAAGATGAAGAACCCCAAATTCCAATATAAAGGTATATGGTATGAGATACTCTCAGAGGTTACTGATGTAGGTGATGGGGGAAGGGCAAAACAAATCCTTATAGATTTTGAGTATTGTAAATCTAAAGGAGATTGGATGACTATAAAGAATCGAATCAAAAATGGTTTGATGTGGGAATGGTTAAAAGAGATTAACGAAGAAGCTAAAGATTTTTGGTAGATGGAAACACAATATGATATAGATGATATATTAAACGATGTAGATTTGCAAGATTGGCAGAAACAAATATTGATTAACTATACAAATACAACTATGAAGTTACAACCCAAACAAAAAGAAATGATTCAAGCTTTATTAACGGAAACGAAATACAAAGATAAAGATATAATTGTTAAGGAGAAACTTACCTTAGTTAAAGTCTTAGTAGATGAGGAATACTCTATGGAGGAAAAAAAGGTATTGAATAAAGTAAGGGAGTTGTATATCAATGGCTAAGGATTGTTACTCAATATGATATTTATCTTTATAAAGCAAAAAAGAATATGAGCGATGAAACACCAATAGGATGGGGTTATTTACCAACCGGTAGTAATGGAGAGATACACTTAGATGAAGAAATAGAGGATATACTTCTTAACAATCATCAATGGCTATCTCATTCCGTTTTAGAAGAGGAACGAATGTTATCTATTGTTCGTAATGGAGAATATAATTGGGAAGATAGGGATTTTTTAAGAGAGAGATTACAACCTTATTGGGAAAGGAAGCTATTAAGTATGAGTACCTCTTCATTATCATAATGTGATTGTTACTCAGCTTCTCTATATAATGGGGTTATCTCTTATAAGGGGATATTTATGTATAGGGAATCCTCAATGAAATAAATCCAGCTAAGATATGGGACCTGAAGAATATCATTACTTAGAGAAATTCAATAACGAATACTTTAAGAACATAAGGGAAGTTAGAATTAGTTCCCTATATTGGATATGGGATAGTATAAACTCAAAGAACCCAACCATAAGAACTAGCGTAGTAATCGAACTGATACCTTATACATCCTTAGTGGAGTTACTATCCGAATTGGAGGATGAAGAAAGGTATGAGGATTGTAAGGTAGTATTCGATATAATGAAGATATATAAAGAAAATGAAAAAAATGGAGAATACAAAGAACTCTTCTAATCCTATTGGGGAATGGAAGATTGGAGATGAGGATTATTTCATCTCATTTGCGTTAACACATAAACCTAATAGATTAAGAAGATTCTTTGCTTGGTTATTGTTTGGATTACAATGGATTGATTTCCCCCAACCAAAAGAGGTAAAGGATATTAAACCATCTAAGGGTATGAGAGTGGCTAAGAAGGTAGAGAGTAAACCTCAACGAAGATTTAAAGGATAACTTCGGTAGAGTATACTTCGGTAGTATATAGATATGAGCTTGTATTTATTTTAAATAATGCAATACTTATAGTGAATTAAATAAATTAATACAATGAAATCGATACCACATAAATCTAAAATGAGATACCTATTGGGAAACAATCCATCGGGTGAATTGGTTAAGGTTATCTCTAATGTGATTGGTAAGAAAACTATCAATAAAAAGAAGGGGTAACGACATCTAAAAATCTTTTTTGACCGACACCGAAGGAGTTTTTCGACTGAGGTATGGTTGAATCGGGCCCCATAAACACCGAAAGGGGATGATAAAGAAAATAACATTTTGGTTTATAGAACGAAGTGTACCATTGTGGTTTAAGGGGATTAGTAAACCAAGGTTGTGGAATATATCGTTTAAAAGAAAAATAAGATAAATGGTTTTTGGGTTATTAACCTGCATAGGGATAAGTTATAAGAAATCGAATACCGATATTCGTTCTAAGTTTGCTTTAACTCCATCTCAAATAGAAGAGATATACAAACGTAGTGAGTTATCTCATATCTTAATACTTTCAACTTGTAACCGAACCGAATTATATTCATTTGATAATTCATATGAAGATTTACTTCATTTAATTGGCGATGATGATATTGAGTTATTTAAATCACATTCATATACTATAAAGGGTAGAGAAACGTTTGAGCATATGGTTAAGGTTGTATCGGGTATGGATTCTCAACTATTGGGTGATTATGAAATATCTGGTCAATTCAAAGATTCAATAAATTTAGCTAAGAAATATAATAAGTTAGGTGGATACTTTGAAAAGATTACAAACTTTGCTCAATCAATTTCTAAGAAGATTAGAACGGAAACAATAATATCTAAAGGAAGTGTATCGGTTTCTAAAACTGCGGTAAAGTATCTTATAGATAATGTGGATGAGTTAGATACTAAATCTATATTGGTTATCGGAGCAGGTAAGATGGGTAGGTATACTATGATGAATATATTGAATGATATACCATCACCAAACTTAACGTTAATCAATAGAACTGATTCAGTTGCGGAAGAGATTGCACATTCATTGAGAATTGGTAACGATACATACGATAACATCTATGAACAAATATCAAAGGTAGATGTTATTATAGTAGCTACTAATTCACCTAAGTATATTATTGAAGAGGTTCATATAAACTCACCAAAGACAATTATTGATTTATCTATACCAAAGAATGTAAATCCATCTATCTCAAACATCGATGGTGTTAATTTAGTGGATGTGGATATCTTATCTAAGGTTAAGGATGATACATTAAAGATGAGAAGAGGTGAGATTGATAAGGCTAATAAGATTATAAAAGAAAGATTAGATAAATTTGAAACACAAATAAACCAAGGAGTAGAATTTGTTAAGAAATATTTATTAAAATAAAGGTTATGGAAAAACAAAAAGCAGTAATAGTTAGTGGATACTTTAATCCATTACACAAAGGACACTTAGAGTTATTTAGAAAGGCTAAAGAAGAAGCTCATAAACTTTGGGTAATTGTTAACTCTGATTTACAAAGAGAGTTAAAAGGTTCAAAAGAATTTATGGATGAGTTAGAGAGATTGGAGATTATTCAATCGATTCGTTATGTGGATTATGCTCTTATCTCACAAGATAAAGATTCTACTCAATGTCAAACCTTAGAAACCTTTTCAGAAATGTTTGGTGAGAAATATGATTTGTTCTTTGCCAATGGTGGAGACCAGAACAATGATACCATACCTGAAAGAGAAGTTTGTGAAAGAGTTGGAATTGGATTAATCGATGGATTGGGTGATAAGGTTCAATCTTCATCTTGGTTGTTAGCTAAGTAATGAAAATGTTAAGAAATATTTATTAAAATAAAGGTTATGGAATTAGAGGATTTAAGCGATTATACTACAATAGATTACAAATCTATTAGTAAAGCTAAAAGAACGTTGGAGAAGTACTCTACTGAACGATATTGGGGTGAATTCAAAGGAGATTGGAAAGCATATATGAATGAAGTGTTCAAATACGATACCGAAGATAAATCGGTGAGTAAATCTTTCCGAAAGGTTATACCCGAAAAGCCACATCCATTTAAAAGTTGGATATAAAAAGAAACCCCACCGATTAAAGTGGGGTTTTTCTTTGCAAATTAATTTTGATTGGGTAGTTAATCCTTTGTAGCTACTAATTGTTCTAACTTCTCTACCTTACGTTGTAAACGTTTAATTTTTAAATCTTTGTAAGTATACATTGGTTTGTTAGCTGGTTTAATCCAACTTAGTTTACCATTATCATATGATACCTTTGTACCATTTGAATCTTCCCATATACCATTTCTTATAAATTTCCCATCGATTCGTATGAACCAACCAGTTTGATGTACATCACCATTACTATGGTATGTTGTGTAACGATAGTTGTTACTCTCATCTACTTGCTTTAATGTTTTCTCTTGAGCTAATGTTGGTAAAGATATTAAAAGCAGTAGAATAACTTTGATTAAGTTTTTCATAATATTTCTCCTTTATTATAAATATAACCAATGTTACCTTAACGTTAACAAATGTATGTTAAATGTTACCTAAACGTTAAAACTTAACATTAGGACATAAAAAAGGGGAAACCTTTCGGAATCCCCTTTAATATATTTATTTAGTTTCTCTTAGAATGCGTACTTCAAAGAAGCGTTCCAAGTTCTACCAAATCCGAACCATACTGAGTTCGCTGTATTAATACCCTTCCAAGTATCATCACCTTCATTGGCATGGATGCTTGTATTAGATTCTGCGATATAAACCGCATCTAATAGGTTATTAATGTTTGCTCTAAATGTCCACTTACCTAAACGAGAAGTAAAACCTAAATCAACCAATCCGTATGATGGAAGTTTAACAGCACCTCTATTATCAGGTGTGTAGAATTCCTCATCAATGATTGAGTAATCAGCGTACAATCCATCTACGAAACGAACACCTAAATCAACACTTGTAGATTTCAACACTTTGTAATCAGCGCTGAAGTAAGCAGTGGTTTGAGCTGCATCACCTACTTTAGCATCCTTTAAGTACAATGTACCTTCACCAACTTCTTGTTGGTTATCATCGAATAGAGTTGCTGAGAAATCTTTTGTGTATCTCCAATCACCTAATGATAACATACCTTTCAATCTCAACTTATCACTTGCTCTATAATCAGTTTCCACTTCGATACCATTATGGCGAACATCGATATCTCTAAACTGAGCCGTTCCATCAACACCATTAGCGTTACTCAATGAAACAGTTTGGAATCTATTACCCCACGTTGTAGAGTAAGCGTTTACATTGATTCTCAAATTGTTTGTAGTATAACCATAACCCAATTCAACTGAACGGATTTCTTCGTTCTCTAAATCTTCATTGATTGTGTTAGAGTAATTAGGGAATACTGCTCCGAATTGTGGTTGACGAGAAATGTAACCAGCATTAAAGAAGAAGTTAGATACATCAGTAACGTTATAGTTAGCACCACCCTTTAAGTAACCACCTAATAGGTTTGCTACTTGTGAGATTGGTTCTGATGGTACATCGAAGAAATCTTCTCTTTGGAAAGATTGATTTGATAATCCACCTTGCAATACTACATTGAATACGTTATCTGAGTTATACTCAACTAATCCATTCACACCTTGCCATCCAACGATACCATTGTTGAAGTAATCAATCTTAGGACCATCTAACCCAGTTCCAGTAAATGGAGTAGCACCAACAGTTGTGTTTACAATTGTACCTGCTGAGTTTCTATTACCACCTGAGAAGTAACCATCTAATCCCATTAGATTATTTACAACACGATAGTGGTAACCTTTGTAAGAACGTAAGTCAACACCAATAGATGTTTTCCAATTACCGAACTCTCCTTCTAAGTTAGAAATAGCCCCTACCCAATCATGTGAGTTCATCGATGCTCTTCTAATCAATACTGCACGATTCACATTAGAATCTCTGAATCCATTTGAACCAATAAGTTGTCCATCGAATCCACTAATATCACCAGTGTACCCATCAGTAGATGCTTGATTCTCTGCAACCAATGCATCGAAGTTAATAGTACCATCTGCGTTACGTGAACCTCTACCATTTTCTAAATAATGTTCAGTCAAATCCTTTCTGAACGGAAGGATATCCAAATCACCATTACGGAAGTTATTTCCACGAGGGCCTGTACCACCACCTCTACCGGCAGAACCATATAGTGATGTAACCAACTTCAAGTTAGAGTTGATGTTCCAATCCCAATTCAAAGTTGCTAATGGTTTGTTGTAGAAGTTTCTTCTCATAGAGAATTCCTCACCATTCAATGTACCACCATTAGTGTTCCATCTACGATTGATTTCTCCACCTTCACCTTTGTAACCATTATCAGCAGAGAAGTTTTGGTAATCTCTAATAGATACCCATACATCTCTTTGATGGTGCCATTGACCAGCTCCTAAGAACGTTAAGTTCAAACTATGGTCAGAACCTTCTGGTGCGTAACCAACTGCTGCAAAGTAGTTATAACCTTCACCAGCGGTATTATTGATGTAACCATTACCCATCCACTTACTGATAAGAAAAGATGTAGCCCATCCTTTTTCGTTCTTACCTGAATTGTAAACGGCTGATGTTTTGGAATATCCATCATTACCAACAGTCTGAGTTAATGAACCTCCTTCGGTCATTTGTGCTGCTTTAGTAAAGATAGAAACAGTACCACCAACTGATGGTACAGCCAATTTAGATGCACCCAATCCTCTTTGGATTTGGATACCACTTGCAACATCAGTTAAACCTTGCCAGTTAGACCAATATAATCTACCATTTTCCATATCGTTTACCGGCTGACCGTTGATAAGGAAAGAGGTGTTGGTTTGGTCGAACCCTCTAAGCGAGATACGAGAATCACCATAACCACCACCTTGCTTAGTAGCGTAAACACCTGGTGTGGTGTTCATAATCTCAGGGAATTCTAAGTTACCTGTTTTCAAAGATATCTCCGATGGTGAGATTGTTGATACTGCTACTGGAGTTTCTCTTACTCTAGCGATATCAATCACACCCGAAGTAACTACTACTTCATTCAACACATTTGCTGATGGTAGTAGAGAGTATGTAGTTCCGTTTTTCAACGTTGCTACTAAATTTTCGTATCCCAAATATGAGATAACGATTTCACTACCAGCTTCTGCATTTATAGAAAAGTTACCATCATAATCGGATACTACTCCGTTTGTGGTACCTTTAACTACAATTGTAGCACCTGGCAATGGTTCATTTGTTTTGGCTTCAACTACCTTACCAGTAGTTTGACCAAATGAGGATATTGTGGTTAGTACCATCATCATCCCAATCAAAAATTGCTTCATAATTAAATTTGCTTTGTTCATTTTAATATAACCTAATACACCCAAATGGCGTATTTTTTAATTTGAATTACAAATATACGAACAATAATTGAATCTACCAAACTTTTTTAGGATAAAATTAACAATTGTTAATAACTTTAAAAAAAATATCAAATAAAGCTTGGATATTTAAAAAAATATTCGTATATTTGTATAGTTTACACTATATAATAGTGTAAAAAATATTGTTATATGGAATTAAGACCCAATCAAATAGAACCTGTAAGGTTAGGTATTGAGTATTTTGAAGAAAAGAAACCAGTACCATCGATTATAGTAGCACCTACCGCATTTGGTAAATCAATTGTTATTGCCGCAATCGCTAAGGGTGTTGGTGAAAAGTTATTGGTAATCCAACCATCGAAAGAATTGTTGGAACAAAACTATTCTAAGTTTATCAATTTAGGTGGAGAGGCTTCCATCTACTCTGCTTCTATGGGTGAGAAAGAGATTGGTGATGTTACATATGCTACCATTGGTTCTATTGTTAAGATTGCTACCAAATTTAAAGAATTAGGGATTACAAAGGTTATTATTGATGAGTGTGATAGATTCCCCAGAGAACCAAATGGAATGCTTAGGCGCTTTCTAAAGGGTGCTGGTATCAAACATACGTTGGGTTTAACTGCTACACCTCTCAAACTTCAAACCAATATGGGACAGGATGGTAAACCTTTCTCAAAGTTGGTAATGTTAACCTCTCGTTCTAAGAAAGGAATCTTTTTTAAGAAGATTATCTATGTTGCCCAAATCCAAGAAATGGTTAAGTTAGGATTTTGGAGTAAGTTAGAATATCAATCGTATGATTTTAATACTGGTGATTTAGTTTACAATACTACTGGAGCTGAATATTCAAACTCATCTATTAAGAGAGCTTACAAAAACCAGAAAATTGGTGATAAGATTGCAAAGAAAGTAGAAGAGTTGTACAATAGACGTTCTATTCTTATAGCCGTACCTACAATTGATGAAGCTATTGAACTTACAAAGAAGATTCCAAATTGTAAAGCAGTATATTCCGATATGCATCCGCAAGAAAGAAAGGAAACTTTAGATGATTTCAAAACCGGTAAGGTTCGATGTATCGCTCAAGTAAACATTCTTACTGTTGGATTTGACTACCCTGAATTGGATTGTATTATTACTGGTAGGCCTACCGCATCTTTAAGTTGGTGGTATCAGTTCGTTGGTAGAGTTACTCGTATCCATCCAAATAAATCAGAGGGATTGGTTGTTGATTTTGTAGGAGCCGTTCCTAAGTTTGGTAAAGTGGAAGATATCTACTTTAAAGATGAGGGTACTATGTGGAAGATGTATGGGGAAGGTAAGAAGTTACTTACTGGTATTCCTATTCAAGAGATTGGGTTACACATCGAAGGTGAAAAATCTCCACATGAGAAAGCAGCAGAAGGTGCTAAAGTTATAATGCCGTTTGGTAAGTTTGCTGGTAAGGAGATTAGACAAATACCTGCATCGTATAGAGAGTGGATGTTAAATAATTTCAATTGGACACCATTCAACCAAAAGGTTAAAGATGAAATACTTCGATTAAAATCTATTGGTATTTAAAACTTACTTATATTTATAGGAAACTCAATGGGTAGTATCTTATACTCATTGTATTCAATCGTTACCTAAATACGTTAACACTATTGGTTATGCAATTGGTTACTTTAATTAAAGTATCATTGTATGAAATTATTCAAAGTGGTGATAGGAATAGTTATGTTTCTATCAATAGGGGTAACATCTACCTTTTCACAAGAAATTAAAATAGGAAAAGTTACTAACGAAATCCGACTTGGACCTTTCGCTGGTAATTCTAATCTTGCTATGGGAGTTCGTAATATCTTAGAAGAACTCTTAATCGATTTAGATTATGATTTATGGGAGGGAGCGGATACCCAAATAAACATCCGATTAGTATTCTTTGATATCAAAAATATTGGTAGAAGTATAGGAATATATCACAATAAAGTTTCAGCAACTCAGATTATCGCAATTGGAGAACTCCAAAAAGGCAAGAAGATAAAGAAGAGAGTTACAAAGAAAGGTGTGAGTAAAGAAATATCTAGCTCCACATTAGTTGTAGCATCCGATGGTAGTTTTAATCAACAAACCGCATCTAATGCTTTAAAGAAAGTCTTAGTTAAAATAGTTGAAGATTTATTATGAAAAAAATTTTAATATTATTAGTAAGTGTATTTAGTACAATAAGTGTATACTCACAAACGATTAATATATCGTTAGATTATGCTGGTTTAATTAACGAACCAATTCAAGGAGAAACTACACCAGTTACCGATTTAGAAATTGGTGATGAGTTTTATTTAGATATTACATTAAGTAATAATAGTACCAATTATATAGCAACTTATGCAGATATATGGTTTACATTTAAAAACGATGCCTTTGAATATTTGGGTATAGATAATCCAAACACAAATGGAAATTGGTATACTAATCAATGGCCATCGGTATATGAATTCCAAAACTCAACAACTGCGGCGGTTGATGATTTATATGGACAGTATTACACAGACCATAGGTGGAATTATGTAGGTGAAGAATCACCACATGCACCAATGGTTATTACCTCTCAAACAACAGGTGAGTTAAGTGGTGTTGTTGGTAGATTAAAGTTTAAATATAAACAAGTACCAAATGGATTTGATTTTACTCAATCGGTAATACTGAGAAAAGCATCGGTTAGGGATAACGTTAGTGGATATACATTTACGGATATAAAAGCATTTCCAAATCAATCATTTGATAACGTACCACCATCTACAACTGTAACTGCTCAATTCAAAGTTTTATTTCCACAAACTTTAGACCCTACATTATTTGATGGTGGGTTATATACCAAAGATTTAAATGATGATAGTGGTAATAGTTGGATACAACCTCCATTTGCTCAATATGGTAATTTAAGTTCTACTGGTACGTTGGATATTACGCAAGGATTTAATACAACCGATGAATTTGCAGTAATTGTTAATTGGGATGGTTATGTGGTAGATTCACAAAATGGAGATTATGTTATACCATTCTCAGAACAATATTCAGATATCGTAACTATATCGGATGTTGCTCTTGCTTTCGCAGAATTAAGTAATAGTGGTATCAATCAGGATGAAGTTGGTAATGAGTTTAATTATGGTATTCAGTTTATGAATGGTGATGTGAACGGTGATGGTTTGTTCAATTCCGATGATACTTACCGATTATTACTACAAGTTATCGAAGGTACTTCATACTTAGAAGATTCGGAAGCTATGGTAACCGCATCTAAGTTTTATCCAAAATCACAATACGATACTATTACAAAAGAGAATTATGGTAGTATACCAAATGGGGGTACTTTAATGAACTTCTTAGATAATACTACCAACTCTACATTACAATATGATTTTGAATCAGCTATAACTTGGAGAGGTGATATTAATTTATCACATTCAACTGAACCTGATGTTACAAATGTAAGTACATCTGCTAGGTTTGTACCAGCGTATGCTAAAGCAATGAATAAAGAAGAAAGACAGATTTCAACTTCGTTGGTTACTGAATTAGTTGAAGGTAAAGTTATCGTTACGATTACATTGGATAATGGTTCACAAAAGGTAATAGGTACTCAATATAAGCTTGGATTTGATTCAAGTCGTTTAGTGTTTGATGATATTAACTTTAAAACAAATAACACCTCAACAAATTTTAGTAACCTAAAAGGTAGTAATATTAATATAGGTTCTTTGATACAATTACCAAATGAGTTCTTAGATGATACTACAACATATACATTAACATTTACACCAAAGAATGAATTGGATAATACGTTGGGATTAGTTACATTATTAACAACCGATGCCGTAAATGAAATCGGAGAACAACTTAAAATGAATATAGAATAATGAAAAAGTTAATTTACATATTACCATTAATATTGTGGGGATGTACTCACGAAATTATTGAAGATGTTCCTCAGACTGAGATGGAGATGGATATATTTGAAGTACAAAATACTATTGTAGATGATGGTGAAACTTTTAAAGTAAACTTTGATTCTAATGGTGAGTATAAATTATCATTGGTTGATGAGTTTACAAATATCACATATACAAATGAAAAACTTAATGCTAAAGTTGGTTCTAACATACTAACCATTTATACTAAGGCATTACCTAAAGGGAGTTATAAATTTATCATTAAGGATAATAAAAATAATATTGTTAAACAAACAAAAATAAAATTATGAGTGAAGAGCAAAAGAAAGAAGGATTCTTTTCTAACTTAAAGAATCAAATCATTACTGGTGCTGGTGTTGCGTTAACAACTATCGGAACTATGTTCGTTGATGAAGTTAAATCGTTTATTGGAATTGCAGAGGAAGAAGGACCTGCTCAAACGGAACAAGTTCAAGTTGAACAAAAGCAAGAAAATAATCAATCGGTAAATGTATCAGGACCAACGATTGTGGTAAATGTACCAGAACAAAAACCAGCTGAAACTAAAACAATTATTAAAGAAGTTCCAGCTAAAAAGAAAAAAGAAAAAGAAGAAACAATCGATTGGTAAATTTAAAATTATGAAAAGATTTTTAAGTTGGTGGAAAGTATGGGGACAAGTATGGGGGTTCCTATTAATAGTTTGTAGTAACTCATTTATGCTTACAAGTGATTATGGTAATCAATATGATTGGTTTGGTGTTGTTTTCTTAATCACATTTTTTGGTGGTACATTTTGGTACATATGGCAAATGAGATTACATGGATGGGAATTACCTAAAGATATAAAAGAAACACATTAAGATGAAAAAAATATTATTATTAATGGTATGTGTAATTTTTACACACACCACATTTGCACAAGTTGGAACAATTAAAGCAGAGGAATATGTTGCTAAATTTGAAAAGAAGAAATCAATAGATGATGTATCTGATTACGATGGTGAGATGTTACCTGTTGCATTACTGAATGTAGGTATCTCAGATGCTTTGTATGAAACTTATCCTGAATTAAGGGATGGTAGAGTAGGTTTAGGACTTACGAACATTGTAATCGAATATTTGGATTGGACAAATAGATTTGAATTTGTGGAAGAGAAATCTGAAATTAAAAATAGAATGAAATCTCAATGGATTGCATCTCGTAAAGGTGTATCTGAAAATAAGGTATATGGTATGGGTAAGATTACACTTGCTAAATACTTTGTAACTATTGAGATATATGATTTCTCAGTATCCGAAGATGAAGTACTTTCACTTAAAGAAGGTTCTAAGCAAACTCAAACAACTCGATTAGGATTACAAGTAAGATTTACCGATGCTGAAACTGGTAGATACTTAGTTGGTTCTGGTTTGGGAGATGCTAAGACTGTTAAAACTCAAGAAGGATTAATGGGATTAGATGTAGATGAAATCAAATTCAGAGAATCGGGTATCGGAGTAGCAACTCGTAAAGCATTAGAAACAGCCTCAGCAAGAATTGTGGCAAGAATGATTAGAAAGAAGATATTCGAAAACTAATGAATGAAGAAATTATTATTTATATTATTTTTTTTATTCGTAACCCATATTGGTTATGGACAAACAACATTTTCACAAACATTTGTAGATAGATGTACTGGTGATGTACAAATAGTAACTGCCAACTTTGTTCAAGGTTCGGCAGTTGTTGCTTTCTACAATGAGGTTAAGGTATTTAGTTATCAACAATTTTTAAATGGAGAACTTCAACAATGGTTGATAGCAAAATATACTTGGTGGCAAGCTTTATCACCATGCTCCCAAGCTCAACAACAATCACAACAAGCCCAACAAACTGCATCAACCGCATCTCAAGCAGCTGCAGCGGCTTCAAATACAAATTCAAATGCAACATCTAATACAACTAACGGCACCACATCTGGTGGTTCATCTGGAAGTTCTACTACTGAAGGTACTGATTCGAATTCATCTAATTCAAATGAATCTTCTTCAAATGAGAATAGTAGCGGAAGTAGTGAAGGAGAATCTGAGGGAAGTGGAGAAACTACTTCAGAGAAAAAAGAATCTGAATCAAAGAGTGAAGAATCTGAATCAGAGAGTGAAGAGAGTTCATCAGAAGAAGAATCAGAAGAAGGAGGAGGAGATGAAGAATCAGAAGATGAAGGAAAGGGAGGAGACGATGATGAGGATTCGGATGATGGAAAAAAATCTAAAAAGAAAAAGAAGAAAGTAAAGATGATGCCAATTCAGTTGAAAGCTGATTTAATGGGTCAACAATCTCTTTTAGGAAGTTATAATTCAGTATTAAATTTCGGAGCATCTCAATCATCCATATTTGGTGATGTGAACTATGGTGCTAATTTAATGGTATGGGATAATTTAAAACAAGTTGGATTATCACTTAACCGAGCAAAGGTTACGATGAATGATATGTACGAACCAAAGTGGGTTGATGCTACATCGGTATCGTATATGAGAAACTATAAGGTAAACGCAGTATCCGTAAGTTTGAGTAGATTAAAACCAATGGGAAGATGGGGAACTGTTGGTGTTGGTATTAACTACGCTACTTTATTTGGTAGCGATACCTTTGGTGAAAAAATGGCTAATATGTATTCGTTAGGTTGGAATGTATTGTATACCAATATGATTAAGATATCTGATAGGATACTTTACACACCAGCAATCATTGGTGCACAAAACCCATTATCTTACACACAACGATTACCCGAAGTTGTTAATTCACCATTCTCAACCATTAGTAAAGATTTTATAGGAATATTATCTAATTCATTTACTGTCCAACTTACTCGAAGGTTTTCGTTTAATGTAGGATGGACAATGATTTATAGTACAAATGAATTCGTACCAATTATGAACGCATTTATGATTGGTTCTAAATTACCATTTTAATTATGAAGAGAGGAATAAAAATAATCGTATTATGTGTTTTATTATGTATTGGTTGGATAATTGGATACCTTACACAATACCAAAGACCTGCAAGGGTTGAATATATAGATGTAGTACAATTGGAAAAGGTGTATGTAATCGATACTATTAGCGTAGATAAGATTGTGGAAGAGAAAATATATGTACCAAAGTACATTACAAAAATTAAAAGAGATACTGTAAAAGTTGAAGTACCAATTGAGGTTATCGTTGAGAAAAGAATACCAATTACAAAGAAGGTGTATGTTGAAAAGATTGTAGATAACACAACCGAAGTACCAGTAACTATCCCTAAAAACTTTTTAGGATTTGGATATCAATATGATTTTAACAATTACTTTAGTGGAGCTAATATTAAATTTGTACATAAAACTGCTAAAGATAAAATGTTCAGTTTAGATATTGGTGTTCGAAATGATTTATTAGATACTGAAACAAATGTTGGTAAGTTAAGGCCTTACGTTGGTGGTAGTATTTATTTTAGAATTGATAATTGATATATTTATATACTATGGTAGTATATGATTTCAAAAACGTTGGTAAATTAAAAAAGTTGAAACACTCCGATATGGTATTACCTAAACATGCTGATAGTATTGATAACATCAAAAACGGACTGTTTAAGGAGTTTGATTACACCTCCTATAAAGATACACCACCCAATCCAAATGAATCCATAAGAACACTTCAAGAGTTGATTAAACTGATTGGTATTAACACTAATGAAGAGTTTATTTATAGTATGGATAGGATAACCAATATGTTCAAAGAACTATGTTCAGAACTGAAGGTTCCGTTTGATGAAATTGAAGCTGAGAAGTTATTGGATGATGCTAGTGGTATTATTTTAGATTTGAAGTATCACCACAACAGGCCAAGACCAAATTTGGTAGCTAAGTTATATGGATTAAGTTTAGATAAAAATAAACTACACTTAGATACTGCTGATTCACCATCATTTCCATCGGGTCATGCTACTCAAGGAACATTGATTGCAAAATATTTAGCAAATAAATATCCAAATCATGCTTTACGTTTCAATAAATTAGGAAGAGATATTGGAAAGAGTAGAGTAAATGCTAAAGTTCATTACCCATCTGATATTATGGCTGGAGAACAATTAGGAAATGATATGTTCCAACATTTAAAAGAAAACAATTTATTATGAAAGAATACGCAGTACAAAAACAATTAGTAGCAGTTGATACTAACGCTGGTGACCCGAATTGGGCAAAAAGACAGATTTGGGTTTACAAGCTGAATTCAGAAGATACTTTAGATGAATATGATACAATAGAAGAAGCTCAATCTAAAAGAGATGAGTTGGATAATGAGGACCCATCTGCAAGAGTTTATAGAGTAGTAAGAAGAATAGATAAATTTTCTTATGAAGTGCTTTAGTTGTCATGTTTAAATTTTTATTTTAATTTTTTAGTTTTAAAACAGTTATAACAGTGTCATGTCTTGCACCGTGTCTCTGTTGTCTGAAAATTCAAAAATAAAAAAATGTATCTGAACCAACAATCGTTTCTGATTGAAGTTTGGAAGCGTTTAAACTCATAGCTTCACCTTAGAGTATGTTATTTCAGTATATATAGATATACCCCACTTTCCCCAAACGATAAAAAAAATTCAACTTTTTTCACTTTTTGAAAATATAGTTTGTTTAGCTTGTTTATGTAAAATATTTTTCTTATATTTGTTCATAAACGTTAAATCAAATAATAGAGTTATGAGTGAAGAGACACCACAATATGGGGAATCTGCAATTGAATATTGTGAGAGAATGTACCCTGAAACAACTGAGGAGTTTAAGAAGATTCAAGAGGAGATGTATGAAACCTTTTGTAAAAAGCAAAGGAATTACGGACCTGGTAATATCTCAGTAGGTACTCCACTTCAAACTGATGATGATGTAAAACTTTCACTAACTGGATTATGGTTCAGAAAGAATGATAAGATAAATCGTTTGAAGCAATTAGTGGTATTGGGTCAACCTGATGAAGTAGGTGAAAACATCCAAGACACTTATGAAGATTTATCAATCTACGGAATCATTTCACAATTAGTACAAAGAGGAAAATGGGCAAAGTAAAATTTGAAATATCCTCAGTATGGGGACAGGTTTATATCTTACCCTATATAAAATTAACACACACACGCAGACTCAATGGTGATTTAGAACTCATCATTGGTTGGTTAAACAAAGAATTAATAATAGGAATTTAGTTATGAGAATTTGGCATATATCAGATACACACACTTATCACAATTTGTTGGAAGTTCCAACTGATATTGATATGGTAATTTTTAGTGGGGATTGTTCTAATCCAAGAGACCCTTATCCAAATGAAGTTGAGGTAAGAGGTTTTATCGATTGGTATCGTACATTAAAGATTCCGTATAAGATATTTGTTGCTGGAAATCACGATACTTCCATTGAAAAGAAGTTCGTAACTTCAGAAGATTTCGCAAGACACAATATCATCTATTTAGAAAACGAAGATATTATTATTGATGGTGTTAAAATCTTTGGTTCACCATATACACCATTATTTGGTAACTGGGCTTTTATGAAAGCTAGACATAAATTAGATAGAGTATGGGATAGTGCAATACCAGATGATAGTGATATAGTTGTAGTACACGGACCACCAAAGGGTATCTTGGATTTATCTTTCAATAGAAGAGGTGGTATAGAAAGATGTGGTGATAAATCCCTTCTTAATAGAGTGAAGGACGTAAATCCAAAGTTATGCTTATTTGGACATATCCATAATTGTGAAGATATTATCAATCAAGGAACTATGAAGTTGAGTAATTTAGATACAATCTTCTCAAATGGTTCAGTAATGAAAGATGGTAGATTTGGTAAGTTAACTTCAAACGGAAACATTTTAGAAATATGAAATGGGATGAATACTTCATCAACATTGCTGAGCAAGTAAAACTTAAATCGAAAGATAAGAGAACTCAGATAGGAGTTGTAATCGTTGGTAAGGATAATGAAATCGTATCAACTGGTTACAACTCCTTTCCAAGAGGTATCGTTGATGATAGTGACGAGAGACAGGAAAGACCTGAGAAATACTTTTGGTTTGAACATGCCGAAAGAAACGCTATATACAATGCTGCAAGAATTGGTGTATCCACATTGGGAACTACAATGTATATGACTTGTGGAATGAGTTGTTCGGATTGTGCTAGAGCTATTATCAATAGTGGTGTATCTAAAATTGTACTACGAAAAGGTAAAGGAGCTAAAGGTGATAAGTGGAATGAATCATCAGTTCGTTCAATGAAGATGTTTGAGGAAGCAGGTGTTATTGTAGAATATTACGATTAATAATATTTATACTAAACATAAAATTAATGGCTTCAATCGTATCAAATGATGATATAAGTATTAAACCTACCACATTTTCAAAGGTAATGGTTCCTAGTATAAATATACGAAGGAGTATTGTTGATGGTGAGGATGTAGCTATTAAAGTAGGTAATTTTGAAGAAGCAGGTGTAATTACATTGTTTGGGGATTACCCACAAAATTCAGTTGATATACCCAAATTCGATTTATCTAAAGTAAGTACTCTACCTGATGATGTAGCTAATTTTAAATTCATATTATCAATAAAAGATGGTGAAGATGATGAACCTACTTTATATGCATCTGATACAGTCACAAAAGAATTACTTCGTAAGTATGGAAATGAAGAACCAATACCTGTAAACTACCTCTTAAATGAAAGAAAGATTGTATTTGTTAATATAAAACCTTTAAAAGAGTTGATTCAACGAATGAGAGAAGCTGAGTTAAGTATCAATCTAAATCGTAAGGAGATTAATGGTCAGATTGAAGTTTCTAAAAACTTATTTTCATATTCAAATTATAAAACATCCGATGTTGGTAGTTTAGAGGCTAACCCAACATATGATTTAAAAGAATTAGTAAAATATATTAGTTGGGTTGTAGCAAAACCCAATCCAAATTATGATGATAGGTTAATACCAGCTAATGAATTGGGTGAGTGGAATGGTTCTAAGCCAGAAGAACCTGATACCGATGAACCATCTATTGAAACTACAAACACACCACCAACACAACCTACTTTGTATCCACCAATAGGTAGAAAGGGTACTACTGATGCTGAGGAAGTTCTTTCAAATGGTGTGATTTGGGTATGGAATGTAATCAAAGATAAGTGGCAAACTGAAAATGAACGATATGATATCAATGGGAGAGATAGAGATGATGATTCCTTTGATGAAGTTGGTGGAAGAAGCTAACCAATAAAATATATCATTATACTATTTATAATTGTAACAACTAAACATTTTACATTTTGAGTAAAAAGCCTTTGGCAAATGTTGATTGGAGAAAATACATCTCACTTAATAATACCACATTGAATGAGTATTTAAATTCATATGGTGATGATTTTCTCAACCAAACTCTTTCGTTAGTTTCTCTAGCTCATAAGAAAAACTTCCCATCTATTGTTCTTATCGAATTTAATGATTACGATTTCGTATCTGTGGTTGAAAAGAAAGATTACTTATTGGTTTTACAACGATTACTTAATTTATGTGAACGATTGGAGAAGTATGAAATTTGTGCGGAGATTGTTAAATATCAAAAATCAATTCAAAGAAAATCTAAATCACCAACTAAAAAATCGCATAGTACATTAACTATTAACAACTAAAAGATGGCAGAGAACATTACAAAACTACCGCCTAAAGGAAAGGTTAAATTCAACTTAACATTATCAGATGAACAAAAATTAGCTAAAACAGCTGTATTGTATCACCCTTATAATTTCATACAAGGAAAAGCTGGTAGTGGTAAAACGTTATTAGCAGTTCAAATTGCATTGGATATGTATTTTACAAGACAAGTCAATCAAATTGTTATAACAAGACCTACGGTTTCAAACGAAGATAATGGGTATCTACCTGGTTCCCTAAATGAAAAGATGGAACCTTGGTTAGTACCAATTCGTTCTAATATGAGAAAGGTTTATAACAAACCTGCTATTTTAGAAAAGATGGAGAAGGAGGAAAACATTGAGTTGGTATCACTTGCCCACTTTAGAGGGAGAACTTTTGATAACGCAGTTGTTATTGTTGATGAGTTCCAAAACTTAACCAAACCCCAATTGGGAATGGTGTTGGGTAGATTGGGTAAAGGTTCAACTATGATTCTAACAGGTGACCCTCAGCAAATTGATTTGAAGTTCTCAAACGATTCAGCAATACATGATGTTCCTAAACTAAGAGATTCTAATCATGTCTATCAAACTATCCTAACGGATAATCATAGACATGAATCCTTAAACGAAGTACTACGATTGTTGTACGAATATAATTAAACGTATCCTTTACGGCAGCTACCTTAGAGGTGAATTTCCCTACTATTGATTAATTTCTTTAGTAGGGATTTTTTTTTGAAAATAATTCAAAAAAGATTTGGTAGTCTCAATTTTTTTTCGTATGTTAGTACTGTAATTGAGTGGGAGAGTTAATCCCTAATGTTAAAACCCTAAAAACATAAAGTATGAAAACTAAATTTGATTTGTGGCTTGAGAAAACCAATGAGATTCGTAAGGCGTATTGGGAATCTAATTATTCTTACAAAGAGTATCAACCATTAGAAGTACAAAAAGGAAGAAAGTACATTAAACTAATAAATGATGGTTCGGTATGGGGATTCATCTCTATGGTGGATGGTGTAAACAAAGGAACTCCAGTTAAGAAAGGAGATTTGTTAAAGCCTGCTGGTTATAAAGGACCAGCCGCCCATAGTAGAGGTAACATCTTCGATGGTACTGATAGTTGGAGTTACTTCGGACCAAATTACTTAGTATAAATTTAAACCCTAAAAGATAAACAATATGAATTACGCTAACGAAATCCAAAAGTTTTACAAATACGTTTCTGATTTCTACAACAATGAAGATGGTATCTATCCTATCGCAACTCCTCAACGAATAGTGGAGGCTGTGAATGAATACTTAGAATCAAAACCACTTTCACAAATCTATTTTGACTCTTTAGATAGAGAATCAGTTCGAAAAATAATCGAACCTTCCTACTCAATTTTTATATAAAATGTTTGGTAGTTACAAATATATTTTGTATATTAGACCTGTTAATGAGTGAGAGTTAAACCCTTAAAATAATCAAATGAATAAAAAAATAGTTTACATTGATATGGATGGAGTCTTAGTTGACTTGGGTGTTCATATGGAAGAGTGGTTTGTTAACCACCCACATTTAGTAGAAAAATTTAAAAATTGTCCTGACCACATTCCGGGTATATTCCGAAACCCGCCACCTATCGAAGGTGCTATCGAAGCTGTAAAGAAACTCGCTGAGAGTGGTAAGTATGAATTATATATCGCTACTTCAGCTCCTTGGGGAAACCCTGAATCACTAACTGATAAACGATATTGGATTGAGAATCACTTCGGTGAGTTGTTCCATAAAAAAGTATTCACTACTCATAGAAAAGATATGTTAATGGGTGATTACTTAATTGATGATAGATTAAAAAACGGAGCAGGTGAGTTCAAAGGTGAACTTCTTAGATATGGTATGGATTGGGAAAATGATAACAAGCCAAACGAATATCCAACTTGGGAATCAATCTTAGATAAGTTATTATAATGAAATTATTAAACGGATTACTAATACTAACATTGGGTTTAGGGTTTGTAAGTTGTGAAGATAATATAATTGAACCAATTCCAACATATGAGTTATCCATTGATTCTCTATTGACTGAAGATGGATTACAATCACTACCCATTGATTCAAATGGTTATTATAGATTAAGATTAGATAGTTTATCCAATAACAAACAAACAGTTCGTAGAATTACTGGTAGAGTTTTAAAAGATGAAATGGAACCAACACCAGCTGAATTGGTAGAATGGGAATCATCTCATAATTGGGTAACTGGTGATAATAATGAAGCATATGTTGTAAGGAGTACTATAAACGTATTGGGTGAATGGGTTGTTATCGATACGATTCAATTAAACATTCCAGCTGGTCTTATTGTACCAACTGTTAACTCATCTTCTTATAGTGGAACTGGTGGTGAGATAAATACAATGATTGCACCAATCTATGGTATGAAAGGTGATACTATGGTTGTTACCGCAAGAATGTTGACAAAGTATGAAACGTATTACGATACACTTAAAGTTATTTTAGAATGAGAAAAGTGAAACTACAAGTAACACCAATCACCGATTCAACATTTGAAAGGCAGGGTTGGGTAAAGCACTTATCAAATGATTATAATAATGTGAATGATTTCTTCGAAGATAGAGAAGATATTGATGCCGATGAGGAATTGGATGAACCTTATTTTTGGACACTACCAATTCCAAAAGAACGTACTGATAATTATGCACCTCGATTTATCACAAACTCATCCGATGATACTATTGAAGTTGTGAATATGGGATTAAAGCCAGGTCAATACTTCGTTGAGATTATGGATTTCGATGGATTGGGATTTTGTACAACCGAAGAAGAATTAGAAATATTATATAGAGCACTAACTGGAAAATACATAGAAGAATGATTAGAAATTACACCGAAGAACAATTAGAAGCAAACTATAATCGATTTATAGAAGCTATCAAAAAAGTATTTAGTGGAGAACGATTGGATAAACTACTCCATATGTATTCTCCAGAAGAATTAGGAACTGAGTTAGCAATGGCACCTGCTAGTGGTAAACTTAACTTCCACTCAGCATATCCGGGTGGTTATATTGACCACGTAATGAATGTTGCTACAAACGCTTACAAAATCAAAAAGATGTTTGAGAGTAGTGGGGGGTATATCAACTTCACCGATGAGGAATTATTGTTCGCAGCATTTCACCATGATTTAGGAAAGTTGGGTGATGGTAAAGAACCATACTACTTACCACAAACATCTGAATGGCATCAAAAGAATAAGAAGGAATATTTTACTCACAATCCAAAGTTACAATACTTCGATGTAACGGATAGAGCATTTTGGTTATTGAATCAGTATGGAATTAAGTATACTCAAAAAGAACAATTGGGTATTCATATGGCTGATGGTTTGTATAATGATGCAACTAAGAAATACTTTATTTCATACAATGAGGATTTTCAAGTCAAAACTGATTTACCATATATCTTACATTGGGCTGACCATATGAGTACTCGAATTGAGAACTCCGAATATCGTAAAGCAACTGGGATGTATGACAATATTTCCGAAAACTTTTAATAAAACTGACTAAGTGTCATAAAATATAAAATGGTATAGAATTCGTAATATAGGATGTATATGTTTAACTTAAAAAATACAAATGATATGAATTATTCGTTTAACAATTTATTTGATGATATCCTAAAGGATTCACTTTACACACCAACAATGCCACATCGTAATGAAGGACATTACAGCATCAACAAAACCAAAGAAGGTTTGATGGAACTTATGGTAAATGTAGCAGGACACAATCCAAAGGATGTGGAACTAAACGCTACTGAAAACGAACTCCACATTAAAGCAACTACTGAAAAAGTAAATGCTGTGATTGGTAATGTAAATCTTAAATTTACAGTTGGTAAAGATTACGATGGAACATCTTCTGAAGCCACTATTGAGAATGGTATCCTTACCATCACATTAGACAAGAAGGAAGAGCAAAAAGGAAAAAGAGTTAAAATTAAATTTTAATTTTATAAGGTTACGTTGATAGAGGGGGGTTGTAAAATCTCCCTTTTTCTTTTTACACTATATTTATATATATAAATAATAACGTTATTATGAAACCAGAATATAAAGAAAGAGCATTATCTAATTTAGATGGATTAGAAAACGCAAATAAATCCATTCAAGAAATGTTAGAGGGTAAGAGACCCTCAAATCAAGAAGATGCACTAGCGTTGACAAGAAAAATTGAGAGGTTATTAGAACTGACTCGAAACATTGTTGATATTGCATAATAAATGAAATTCAGAACTTTTTTATTGGGATTGGCTGCATTGTTTATAGCATCTGCAGCAGCATTCTTTTCGGTAACTGGTTTATCCAAGTTATTCGCAGGAGCAAGTACTGCCGTAATCCTAATGGCAAGTTCTTTAGAATTTGGTAAACTTATATCCGCTGGATTCCTATACAACTATTGGGATAAGATAAACAAAGGATTAAGAGCATATCTACTCATAGGTGTAGGTGTACTTATCCTAATCACATCAGCCGGTATCTATGGATTCCTAACCTCAGCATATCAAGTAACCGCAGACCAATTAGGAGTTGTGGATAAACAAATTGAATTGGTTGAGTTAAAAAAGGAAAGATTCCAAGAACAATTAGATGGGTACACATCTGAAAAGAAACAATTAGCACAATCCATATCAGAATTATCTAAGGGGTTATCAAACAACGTAATCCAATACAAAGATAAAGAGACAGGTGAGATAATTACAACTACCTCATCATCTACTCGTAGAGCATTGGAAAGACAATTGAATGATGCAAAATCTGAAAGAGATAGAGTATCACAAAAGATAGAAGTACTATCTGATTCAATCACATCATTAGATATCAAAGTACTTAATATACAACAAAGTTCAGAAGTAGCTGGAGAGGTTGGTCCTTTAAAGTTTATTGCTGAGGCAACTGGTAAACCGATGAATACTATTGTGAATTGGTTTGCATTATTTATCGTATTTGTATTTGACCCGTTAGCAGTAACATTGGTAATCGCATTCAACACCGCAATGAAAGTTGATAAAGGTGATAAAGATAAAAAGAAGGTAGTAGAGAAGAGAGAACTCTATGGTGAATCTGATATAGATAATCGGAAAAAATCCGATTTATGGTCTAATACTTTACAAGATGGATTGGATGATGAACCATGGGATGGGGAGGAAGATGTTTGGGTAGATAATAATGATATAGAAGATGAATGGGATGATTTGGAAGATGAAGAACTATTAAAGGAATACTCAGAAGCTAAAGCAAACGATAGAGAAAAGTTTGTAGAAGATGAAGATGAGCCAAACGAAGTTCTTACTCAAGCCGCAGAAACTTATAAAGAATTTAAGAATC